>Ga0208256_1000014_pt1 | contig 52273 bp, 72 predicted proteins | sample CryBogCBH22Jun08_FD_184608 | JGI IMG/M metagenome (GOLD analysis project Ga0208256, IMG submission 184608) | Freshwater microbial communities from Crystal Bog, Wisconsin, USA - CBH22Jun08 (SPAdes) | ecosystem: Environmental > Aquatic > Freshwater > Lake | place: Crystal Bog, Wisconsin, USA... | reverse complement strand
GCACTGCTTGTTGGGCTTTGCTTTCTACTAATGGGATTGGCGCTTTACGAGGAACAGTTGCAACGTCAACTCTCGTTCCGCATAAGGTCCTCCCAACTTACCACCCTGCCGGAGTTTTACGGAATTGGGCATGGCGACCTATCGCAATTGCCGATTTAATCAAGGCCAAGCGCGAAAGCGAATACCCAGAAATCAAACGCCCATCCCGGCGAATTCTTGTCAACCCCACAATTGCTGAATGCCATGAATGGATCGACCGCCATGTGCGCTCCGAATGTGCTTGCGACATTGAGACAAAGTTCGGAATGATCGAGATGGTTGGCTTTAGCGCCAGCCCGACCGACGCCATGGTTGTCCCATTCTGGGACAAGAACAAGGGCGGAAACTACTGGCCATCAGCGAACGTAGAAGGTGATGCACGGAAGGTAGTCAAGCGCCTTTTGGAAAATCCGTCCGTAACAAAAATTTTCCAAAACGGCCTTTATGACTTGCAGTATTTAATCAAAGAGGGTTATAGGCCAAGAGGCTGTCGTGAAGACACAATGCTTTATCACCACGCCCTCTACCCGGAAATGCAGAAAGGTCTAGGTTTTCTAGGCTCGATCTACACGTCAGAACCAGCATGGAAAACCATGCGGGGCAAGAAAATAACGGAGATGAAGAAGGATGATTAAATGCAAAGCCGCAGACATTCTCTTTTCGAAGCCGTCATCAACACGGCCTCTGGTTTCGTAATTTCCCTTGTAGTTACAGAGTTCTTATTTCCCGTTTTCGACCTCCACCCATCCTTCGCAGCAAACTTTTACATCACCACAATCTTCACGATCATTAGCATAATCCGAAGTTACATCTGCCGAAGGATTTTCAATCACCTCCATACAAAAGGAGTTCTGTGATGTTTGTTATTGCGACAATGGCCGCTGGGTCATTCATTTATTACATCCTGACAGGATATGAAGGCGCGTTCATGGGCTGGCTTGCTCTCCTCTGCATCATTTTAATGTTTGTATAATCATGCCCATCATCGAAACCTCCATGCTGCAGGAAGGCGTGACCCTTCCAGAAAACGAACAAATCTATAACGGGCTCGACTGTTGTATTACCCACGAAGTGCTTGAGGCCATACGTGGCCTTGGCGATGCTCCAAAAATCTACAACTTCGCAAGGGCGCTCCAGGCCCCTGTTCTCGACATGATGCAGAGAGGATTTAAGATCGATGGATATGAAAGATCCAAAGGCATCGAAACACTCGAGCGCGAGATCGAGCGCCTTACACGCCTTCTGGACCGTCTTGCAGATGCTGTTTGGGACAAGCCCCTTAAAGCAAACTCGCCAAAGATGCTCCAAGAATTCTTCTTCACCCATATGCGAATTCCAGAAATCTGGACCTCAAAAAAGGGTGAACGAAAACTATCAATGGACCGAGAGGCACTCGAAAAGCTCGACAACTATTATCATGCAAGGCCAATTGTTGCGACTATTCTGGCCATAAGAGACGCCGTTAAACAACTTTCAGTTCTTCGCACCGAGGTCGATACAGATGGTAGAATGCGCACTTCATACAATGTTGCGGGCACAGAGACGGGGCGCTTTAGCAGTTCAACAAACGCTTTTGGCACTGGCACAAACCTACAAAACATCACCGCGTCTCTCCGCACAATGTTCATCGCAGATCCCGGCTGGAAGATTTGCGGGATCGATCTGGAACAAGCTGAAAGCCGTGAAGTTGGATGGCTTTCTGGCGTCATTTGCAATGACTGGTCTTACCTTGACGCCTGTTATAGTGGTGATCTCCATACCCTTGTTGCACAAACAGCTTGGCCTTCCCTCGGATGGGGCTCTGATCCGAAACGCAATCGCCAAATCGCTGACACACCGTTCTACCGAAACCTCACCTACCGGGATATGGCAAAAAAGCTCGGCCATGGAAGCAATTACCGAGGCCTTCCCCCGACCATGGCTCGACACGCAAAAATCCCTACCGCCACCGCCGAGCAGTTCCAACGAGCCTATTTCGAGCGATTTGCGGGAATACCAAAGTGGCACCGATGGGTTGCTCAACAACTCCAAACAACCCACAGCATCACCACGCCCCTCGGGCGCCAGCGAACCTTCTTCGGTCGTGCGAACGACGACACGACGCTCCGGGAAGCGATTGCGTTCTCACCGCAGAGCGCGACGGCGGATCGGTTGAACTTGGTCCTCTGGAGGGTTTGGTATCACATGCCAGAGGTGCAGCTCATCGCTCAAGTCCACGACGCTCTTTACTTCCAATATCGTGAAAGTGCTGATGAAGTTGAGATCATTCAAAAGGCCCTGTCACTTTTCGACATAGCCTTTGAACACTCCGGGCATAAGTTGGTCGTCCCCGGAGAAGCCAAGGTCGGATGGAATTGGGGAAATTTTGATCCCAAAATCAATCCTGACGGCTTGGCAAAATTCAAAAACAAAAAGGACGAGCGAAAGCGAACGCCTATCCTTTCACAAAGACTTTGATTTTCAGAACTGGGGCCGGTCGTGGATTTTGTAGATCAATTTGTAAAGTTTACTGAAGAACGCCCATCCCCGGAAATTTTCCGCAAATGGGCAGCTATCACAACTCTCTCCGGCGCGCTCGAAAAGCGCGTCTGGACGATGACCAAAGCAGGACCTCAGTTTGCAAATCTCTACGTGATGCTCGTTGCCCCGCCCGGAGTCGGCAAATCACAGGCAATCAATCCTGCAGAGCAGTTGTTAAAAGCAACAAAGAAATATCACATCGCACCAAACAGCGTCACAGCTGCAAGTTTCATCGACGCGCTCGTAAAGGCGCACAGGACCGTGCTTCTCCCCGACAACAAAATTCTACAATACCATCACATCTTTGTGTTTGCTGCGGAACTCGGGGTGTTCTTAAACACTCACGATCTAAACTTTCTTTCCATCATCAACGAACTGTTCGACCACAAAGACTCCTACCGAGAAGAACGAAGACATTCGCTCAAAGAACCCATCGAGATCCCACGTCCCATGACCACACTCCTTGTTGGATCACAGCCGGGATTTCTTGCCACCCTTTTGCCCGACGCTGCATGGACGATGGGTTGGACCTCACGAATGCTCATGGTCTACTCGTCCACCGCCCCCGATGTTCCGCTTTTTGGCGAATACAAAAACCAAGACAAGATCATGTCGGGACTTGTAAAGAAGCTCGACGAAGTCGCAGATTATTATGGTGAGATGAAATGGGATCAATCCGCGATTGCGGAGATGGAACGCTGGCGCAAAGACAAATGGGCACCTGTCCCTGACCACCCAAAGCTCGCAAATTATCTTCCGAGACGTGGAACGATCTTCATGGTCAAACTTGCAATGATCGCTGCAATGTCAAGAGGGGAGACGCTTGCCATTAGGTTACAGGATGTCGAGAGGGCAAGAGGTTGGCTTTTGGAAATCGAAAGCCTTATGCCTTGCATTTTCCGCGACATGATTATGCGCTCCGACGATCAAGTCATCGAAGAAGTCTTCCAGTATTCTTTCGAGATATACTTAAAGCACAGAACGCCGCTTGCGTCGGCCCAGATCCTGCGCTTTTTGGCCCAACGCACTCCAGCCGAAAAGGCCGAACGCATTTTGTCTTTGATGGAAAAGTCAGGGATCTTCGAGCGTGTAGCAGGCACGGAGACATACATCCCTCGCGCCCGCAATATGCACGGTCTAGCTTAAACCCACTCTATACTGAGTCTCGAATGGGCTTAATATTTAATGCAATACAAAACCCCGTAGTTTTTAGGTTTTGTTTCCGTGCCGCCCGTTGTTGAGTTCGCAACAGTTGTGGTGATTGAGGCATAACCAGTTCCTGTGGTTGCAGCAACATTGTTGACACCTTGTCCACCAACACCGGGAGCTGCGGCACCACCACCATTTGCTCCAGTATAAGAATGGGTATGTCCAGCATCACTAGAAGTAGCTGTGTGGTTATGATTTAAGTATGTATCAGCGGCGTATGTGCCGACAGCTTGACCGACAGCTGCTGGATAAGCAGTGTTTGTGCCTGTGCCGCGAACAAACATACCGCGTAAATCTGGCACGTTAAATGTGGTAGCTCCGTCACCAGATCCCCACGTTGTTCCGATATTAGAAAACAAAATGGAATAAATGGAACGTGACACCGCAGCACCATTTGCACTCAACCAGCCAGCAGGACAACTTGTCATAGCATAGGTCGCCAGCTGCCCGGGAGGTGTAGCAACATTTATGTTGTTGGTGATAAGCTGAAATTGTCCGGTTGTAGAATAATAAGTAACACCATTTACAGTTCCTGCAGCAACTTCATTTCCGATAAGAATAGATGTGCCGGATGTAGTTGGTTTGACGACAGAGATCGGCGCACCACCGTTGACAGAAAGCGTGAGCGCTCCTGTGTTTGTCGATCCAGCAACAAAGTAAAATGTTTGACCGTTTGTTGAGGAAAAGCCTGACACCGTTACGGTCTGCGCATTTGCCGTGCCGCCAGAAGTTGAACCCCAGCCAAGCGTCGATGTGCTTGACGTGTCACCGGTTTGCGTTGTCCAGATCACATTGTTGTTTGAGTCTGTTAATTTCTGGCAATACGTGCCGGAGCCAAAAATTGTTGCACGACCGGCAGCATCAAGCACGACAGGATTTGTGTTGAGAACTGTTTGTCCTGAGTCACTCCATGTATTTTTCAAAACCGTGCAAGCAGGAAAGTTGGAGTAAAAATATACTTTGCCGCTCGCATAAGGCTTACCGTTGCCGTCGATGAATTGCTGCTGACCGTTTGGCAGAAGTGTAGCTGCATTCAAACTTGTGCTTGATAGTAAAAGGGCCGTTAGACCCGCTGTAACCTTTTTCATTTCTTTTCCCTCTTTTTGCGTCTTTCTTGATAAGTCAGTCTACCAGACACAGCCCCAGACGTTAAAGGATTAACAAATGCTGCTTGCTGCATAGCGGGCCCTCGTCCTGCCAAAATTTGATTTTGAATTATAGGACTTTGTAAAAATCTATCCCTAGCTGCCTCATATGCTTTTTTACCACCATACAATGCTGCGCCAGATCCTGCGGCAAACAACGCAGGCATTAATGGCATTTCGCTTCCTTCAAAAATTTGTTTTGATATTTCTGGATAAAGACGCTCAATTGCACTACCAGTTAAACCGCCAGCTGCTGCCGTTCCAAAAATGCCGTAATGACCGCCTTCTCTTCGAGGCGCTTCCTTGCCAATACGTTCTACAGCTCCCGTTCCTTTATTCACAACTTTTGGAATGAGGGAAGAAATTTCAGCAAGTTCTGCCATATTTCCTCTTGCCCGAACTTTCTTTGCGGCTTCTTGTAATTTTGAAACATCTGGAACTCCAGACGGAGTCGCAATCTTAAGACCTAAAAGTGAATTCTTGTAAGCGTTACGCAGTTCTTCCCATAACATTGCGTGAGCAGGATCTGCTCGATAAAAATAATCATAAACAAGATCCTTCATTCTTGCGTTAAAATATTTATTGAGCGAATTTGAAGCAGGATTTAAGTTCTTGTCAATGTAACCATTTTTCTGAGTTAAATTTTGAATAACACTGCCGGACACAGGTGTCAGCAATAATCTATCGCTAAACTTTTGCACCATTCTAAGTAATTTATTTCTTTCAGCATCATCCACAACATCATTTGTAATTTCATTTGCAAGATTAATAATATCATGCGCTAATGCAGTTGTGCCACGATTGACGGAAGGCAGACGAATACCGTTTGCGGCAGTCTCCATCACATTACCGATAGCATCAACAGATTTTCCAACTTCTGTCTCTGTAAAAGGACCGGAATGGTTAAAAGTCTTTCCAACTTCTTCACCGATCTTTTTAACTTGTTCTAAGCCTTGTTCACTTGACACAGCCTGTCTTGCGATTTGTTGTTCTTCTTCGAGAGGAGAAACCTGCCAAGGAGTGATCGGAATATTATATTTATTCCTTGCAAGAATTGCATTCTGTCTTGCACTTTCTTCAATGTGTGGAGCAAACGTAGGGCCCGGGCGCCCAAACGCTAAATGAGTTAAAGGTTGTGCAAATGATCCAAAAAGCGCACCTTCTGCTACTTGTTCTCCGACAGGAACATCTGGGCGAAGCCTTTGGTTGATGAAAGCGTTCATACCTCCAGCCAAACCGCCCCCGACGATTGGAGCTGCAACTCTCTCCGCAGCTGCAACCATTCCGGGTTGACGTAAGGTTCCGCCACTTGGAAATGGTGCTGTGCGTCCAGCTTGCCCAGCCATCCATCTTTGTGCTGTTTGAATTGCAGGACGAAGTCGAGGCACTGCTTGAGCAATTCGTGGGGCAACTGCACCGACAGCGCCCATTCCTGTTAGACCAAGAGCCAAGCCTTGTGCAACTCCACCACCAACCTCTGCAAGCCCGCTTCTAAGTGGATATTCTCTTTCATAAATTTGTTTGCCTTTTTGATATTCTTCGGCAGTTCGTCCTGTAAACGGAGCCATTGCTTCTGGTAAATATCCTGCAAGTAAAGCATTTGCTGCTTCTTCCGCCATTCCCCAAGGAGCAGGTTTTGTTACAACAGGAGCGGGAATTGGTTTGACGGGAACAGGCTGGCCCGCCTGTGCTGGGAGAGGTTGACCTTTTGCTGCAAGTTCATCTGGTTGAATTTTGCTGTCTTCTAAAAATTCCACCCCACCAGTTGTAGGCGCAGCTTCAGTGGGTGCAGTTTCAAGACGTGAAGGGGTCCATTCTTCCGCCCATTCAACTGCGGGTCTTGGGGCATTTTGTGGAGCAAGACGAGAAGGTGTCCAATCACTCGCCCATTCAGCTGGTTGATTTTCAGCATATTGTTCACCACGAACTTCCGGGCCACCGCCCATAACGGAGTTCACGTATTGGGAAACAGGCATGTTTATGTCACGCGCACCAGCCCGTGCAGCTTCCGCATAAGGTCGCCCCGAAAACCAAATAGATGCAGCATCTTTTGCAGATCCATACTTCAAAAGATTGCTGGACATTTGATTTTCAAAAACTTTTTCTTGAGCTTCTGGGCTGTGTAAAAATTCAAATGCAGTTAAAGGACGACCAAGAGCTTTTTCGGTCCAAGATGGGATATTTTCTCCCATCACGCCGTATTTTCCATAAGCCCGATCTGTCCCTTGCTTGCGTTTAATTACAGGACCAAGGGCTGAATAATCATTCCCGCTTTCCATTTTGCCAATACCAGCGCGGAGGCGGGGAAGTTCTGCTAAAGGATTGCCATAAGCCATTTTAATCCTCCCCTAGACCTTCGAACTTGAAAGAATCTGGATGTTTTGTTAGCCAGCGAGTCCAAGCATCTTCTGCAACATTGACGTTAAATTGATGGCCTTTTCCAGCTTCTCTTCTTTGGAAATCCGTCATAAATTCATTTCGATCAAGAGCGAGTTGATTTAGTTTTTCCATGTAACCAAGGACTTTTTTCACACCACTTGCTGTCATACGCATGGACAAAAGTGCTTTGTTGAAGCGATTAAATTCAGCATTTGTCATCCGATTGCCCGGACCAATTGATGTTTTTGCTGCCTCAACATTTTGAAGAAGAGTATTTTTGTCAAATGCTTCAAGGTTTGCAATAACATCTCTTGCTTCTTTTACAGTATCGACACCTAAAAGTGCCCTAACCTCTCCCAGCTCATCATTTGCATCAAGTGCCTGACCTAATTTTGCAAAATTCATTTTTTCTGAGCCAAGCAGTCCCAAATAAGGCTCGATTTTTGGTAAGGTCTGCCGAAGTTGAGTAATTTGAGTTTGCCCAAGTTGAGCATCACGCGCACCTTCAGCATTTTTATCCATGAAAGTATTGAATTGTTTTGCTTGTTCTTTTGACGCTTCTTGTTGAGCTTCACTAGCATAAGTGTATGGTGCCGAGGTGGGGGGAGAAACAGAGGGTTGTCCCTCCCCCCGTTGCGGCACAGCGGCAGGAGGAGCCGACCTGCCCTGCGCAGCATTCTGGGTTAATTGTATTGCTTGCCACCGAGGCATAGGCACAACACCATTAGGTGTATTAACTGGAACAAGCTCATTTTGTTCTTTATAAGTGCCTTGTGCGTTTTCAAGAGCTTTAATGCCTTGTTCGGTTCCAAGCAAAGATCCTTTTACATAGGCTGTCGGGGTTGTTAATCCCTTTTGCTCTTTAGAAAGATAATCCCCCATCATCTTATCAACTTCGGAGTCAGGCAAATAATTCCGCATGGAAGCAAATGCGCCCATCACGTCGGAGGTTTTTAATGGCTGAGTAGCATCATTTAATCTTGTTGCCAGTGGAATAAATGTTTCCTTCGCCAACCGTAAAGAACTAAGATTATTTTCTAGCTGCTTTGCGTGTTTTTCCGCATCCAACTTTCCATAACTTTGTGTAAAATTTAGAAAATCTTTGTAAAATGGAGCAGTTTCTGGATGTTGTGCAGCAATGGCTAAAGATTGTTCGACATTCGGCATTCCAGTTTCTGGATCGATATGGCTCTGTAAAATCTGCCCAAACGATTGATTTGCTTTGATCTGCGCAGCTTGTAAATCTGTAGCTTGTTTTTGTTTTTGCGCTTCAATTCCTTGCAAAGCAATTCCTTGCATCTGCTGCATAGTCTGCAGCGGATTTGGGATGTCAAAGTTTTGTGCAGCTGGTGGTGCAACGCTAGGAAGCTGATCCATAATTCTTGCCCTTTATCAACTAAATGCTGTCGCTTGAGGATTAACCGGAGCAAATGCTGGTGAATTTGTTCCGTAAGATGGTGCGCTTCCGAATATATTACCTTGTAATGCAGCTAATGTGGCTTGAGGTGTTGCCCCAGCCGAACTTTGTGCATAAATATTCGCAAGAGGAGAAGATGCTGCATATCCAGTAGCTTGCCCTGCGCCACCAAACAGCGCATTTGTTCCTGTTGCTTGAGCATTAGCTGCACTCATCTGGCTTCCGCCAAGTGCCGTCCCTGCAGCATTAAAGCCTGCAGCATTAATTCTTGATAAATCTCCACCAAGAGATGTCGCGCCACCTGCAAGTAGATTAGCAGATGACTGGCCTAATGTAGTTGGGCCCATCAGCATGTTGTAGGCTTGGAGATTTTGAGCTAAGTAATTTTGAACTTGTTGCTGATATGTTTGGGACGCAAGGCCTGTGGCAGTTTGGCCAACTTGCTGCACCAAATTACCAGATGATCCAATACCTTTTGCCGCGCCAGCATTAGTCATAGCACCAAGCGTTTGCTGCTTGGCCCATTGATAACCGGGGGTTTGTTCGAGCTGGGCTTGAGTAGGCTGAAAAGTCGAAAGTAAATTCGCGCCACCCCCGCCGATACCAGCATCTCTAGCCCCTGTGCCTGTTAGGGCACTCATCAATTGTTGAATAGATTGAGAGCCTGCCGTTGTATAAGGAGATACCGCTTGTGCAGCCGTATTATACCAATTTTGTGCAGCTTGTTGGGCTTGTTGAATGCCAAGAAGGTCAAATAAACTTGCCGTTTGGCCACCCTGTAACGCACCTGCAGCCGTTTGCCCGGCACCGATCATTCCCCCAATACCTTTGAAAAGGCTTCCAGCAGCAGCCCCTGCCATGGCTAAAGTTACGGGGTCCATCTTAATCTCCTAAATTTGAAGTAGTTATCATAATACTTAACTGCCGATAGGCAAAGGGGTTGTAGGAGTTATTGTGGGCGGCAAGACGATTACTGGAGGTTCAAGCGGTTTAGGGGCCTCTGCATCAATTTCTTCCGGGCTTTTTTGAACTACTTGTAATGTTGTCATATCTATTTTGTGAATTTTATAATGGATTTGACTCGGAATTTCCAAGACAAGTTCACCATTAGCCTTGCGCTGCTCAAAATAAATTTCTTCTTCAAAAGTCTGAGCAGTGATTTTGCCTTCTGGGGTGTATGTTAGAAATATTTTTATCGTCATCTCTGAAGCCCCCATACCAAAACACTTACGTCCGATGCGACAGACGCGATTACTTGAACCTGAGCGGTTGTAACATTTGCAGGAACATAATAGTTAAACTGAATGCTTCTTGGATAAAGATTTCTATTGCCGTTAAAAACCCACGGGACAAAAGCATATGTAGTCGAACTAAAACCCCCAGAATTATAAGACGGAGAAGCATACAAACTAAATCCGGGTTGACTTGGATACTGCGCTATTGGTGATGCAGAGGAGTCTGCAAAGATCGGCACACTATCAACCACAGTTCCATTGACGTTTATATTCAAAGTTCCAGAAGATGAACTTGTATTCAAAACACCATTAAACAAACCAAGAATACAAAGCGAGCTGCCCGGAACAGTTGTTAAAGTGACCGAAGCAGTTCCTGTATTACTCGATTGTGCAGCAACTCTAGATACCGCATTGTAACCAATGGTATCAGTTGTAACTGCCCCAATATCAATCTTTTCCGTTACAATCGACTTTGCAAAAATCTTGTCAGCAACAATCGCGCCTGCAGCTATTAAGTTCGATGTGATCGCATTCGCTACAATTTTAGAAGTTGTGATTGAATTGTCAGCAATTTTAGTTTCAGTGATTACACTATCTGGAAGTTTGTCGGTTGAAACCGATCCATTGGCGAGTTTTGTTGTAAGAACCGCGCCGTCAGCAAGATCATAAGAAGTAATGTTTCCGGGTTGAGTTAAAGCAGTTAATAATAATTGGGTCTGCCTTGTCGGCAATCCATTCGCATCAACCATTGGTGTTGTGGAGTTTGGGACGCTTTTTAAGACTGACACGTCAAGTCTCCATCTTCTCGACTTGTATCCACGCGCCGTTTAATGCTGCCGCACAAGGCGCAGTCCATGAAAGTTCAAAAACACGATCTCTTGCAAAACCAAGTCTATTCCAAGAAGGAACTGCACGGTATTGACCAGACGTGCCGAGCGATTGTTGCAACCCATTGCCAAAACTCACACCACGATCATCACTCCAGCGAAGGGTGATTTGAGGGTCATCATTTGGATCAATGTCTGTGCCGACTTCAATGTCAGCCATGAAACTTGAATAACTTACACGATCTCCATCCATAACAAGATGCGGAAAGGAGCGAAGACGTAAAATTGCGTCCCCATTGTCTGTGTAATTGTTTAGATCAAAAGCGTAGAGTTTACCGTTTTGCCAATCGCCTACAATCGTTTTGTTGTAAGCATGTGCAGCGCAATTTGCTCGATGTCTTACCAAATTTCCATTTTCGTCCAGATACCCACGCTCATGCCAGAGTTGAGTTGAAAGATCATAACACCATGTGGCATTTGCAGATGGAAAGGACAGGAAATAGAAAATGTGTGAACCTTGCTGATAACAAAATCCAATTGCGTCAGAAATTATGTCGTATTTTCCAAGGGCGTCGGCAATAGCTGGGGTGGAAATAACGTCAGCTTTATAAGCCGTGCCCATCATAACCAATGCTTGGCCGTTGTTATCTTCTGAAAGCCAGAAAATATTCAAGCCCCATTTCGCCAAAGACCTTAAAGCCGCGATCCCATGTTGAATAAACACTCCGGGGATCTCTTGAAAAGGAAATGGGTAAGAACCAACATCAGTCCAGACTTCTGTTGTGCGTCTTCCGAAAGCCCAGATTTCTCTATGAACCGTGTCAATGATTTGGAGTTGATCTGCATCTCCAGAGATAGTTGCCACACCAAGAGCGGGATAGGTTGTGGCATTGGAGTCACTAGATTGAAGATTTGCGTTTTGGGTTGATGAAACCAAGAATGTGTCAATGTAACGAATTTGATTTCCACCCAAAAAGTTTTCTGGAATAAACACGTCAAATTGTAATGATGTTAAATCAACACTCCAGCCCTGTGTCGATCCATCTAAAATAATAAGCGTGAACTTATTATCATACATAGACACAAGCCCAGACTGTGATGTGATTGTGCCTAAAGCCTGTAAGGCAAAGTTATCTGGCACGTAATAAACAGTGTTCCCGATGACGGCAAAAAGCAGCCCATTGCTTGCCGTGTAAAGCTGACGCACTTCAGCAATAATTCCTTGCGCTAAAGGCGTCAGCCCCGGAGTGCAGTAATGAGTGTAAGGAACTTCAGCATCCTTGGTATTTTGCTCTGGATATAAATTTATGCAGCGCTGGGCGTTTGCGATAACGCTCCTCGCTTCATAAGCACCTTGAACAAGTTGGATCTGAGGCACGTTCCTATCACCTATTACGTAGCAGACATTACGTTAGCAACCCAAACGCCGTTCGTTACAGCGATGAAAAGCACTCTTTTAGCTGCAGCATACGAAACACCGGTAGCGCCAGCCGTGCCGTTGATCGTGTCAGAAGCAAGAGCAAATACCGTGACAGCATCTGCACTATCTGCATTGTAAAAATACACAACGCTACCAGCCACAGCGGATGGCAACACAACACCATAGTTGCTGGAAGTCGAAACCGTCACAACATTGGAGCCGAGGGTAAGCGAAGGAGTTGTTGAAGCACGGGATGTGCCGACAGCCGTAATGCCATAGTTTGTCTGCCACTGCGGAGTAGCAAGCAAGTTTTCAAGCACAGCGCCATCTTGAAGCGCATAACCGTTTGGGAGACGATCAGGTATTGCCATTTGATTTACCTCGTTTGGTCGCTGTAAATGTTGTAGACGCTCGGTCGGACCAGATTATCCGGCATCACAAGAGAAGGTATTTGGGTATTCGCGGAGCGCACCGTCTCCATCGAGTCTTTCGCCAACCCTTCATAAGTTGGATCTGGCGGAAGCCTATACGCAGCGCGAGTTCTTATCACAAGATTATAATGCAGCGCCGCGAGGTATTCGGGAGGAAAGTTAAATGTCGATGTGAGGTCATTAAATTCTGAGAGCGTTTCCTTTAATAAGATATGAACTTCGTAAAGGCTCGCTTGCGGAAGCGGCCATGGATAAATGTAACCCATTGGCCAATCGGAGTCGTAAAAAATGCACTGCGAGAACGACACCAATTGCTTCAACGTAATTCTTGCGTAATCCTCGCGGGAGAAAAGCAATTGGAGAGGATAATCTACCGCTTGTGTGCCGTTCGCATTCGGCAGCATTCTAAAATACGCGCTTTCCAGTTTGTCAGGCCGGACAGGAACGTCAATATCCCCGCCCGGGCCAACACTGTATTTAATCGCACCAGTTGACACCACGCTTTTATCGATCAAATGCCAGACCATCCAGCGTTTCACGCGCCACTGGGCGATCATCATGTTCAAACGTATAAGCGCGTCATTCACGTCTTCAGACAAAAGGGTCTGACCAACGCCCAACACACCAGCGTCTTTATAAGCAAGCGTGATAATGTCGAGCGCCGTGGTCATTTAGATGTCCTTGACGTTAAGGGCAGGTTTGTTAGAAGACACAGAAGTATTTGATGAAGGTTTCGGCTTTGCAGTTTCAGCAAGTTCCTTCTGTGCCTTTAGTTCAGCTAACTGCGTCTTGGCCAGTTCTAGCTCTACAGCTTTCCGGTCAAGTTCAGCTTGCAATTCGTCTTCACGAGTCTTGAATGACCCTGGCTCACCTTTTGTGATGAAATCAATTTCTTCTTTCGCGTCCCCAACAATAATCGGGAACTCCTTTTTCTCATCCTTATACCCGACAACTTTCGGATATTCTTGAAATTTATATTCTGGAAATTCCATAGTTTCATAAACACCGAGATATGGGCGAACTTTAGCCATTTACTTGCTCCTTACGAGTGAAGGGAGAGGGCAAAGTGCCCTCTCCTTTTGGTGATTAGATGATGTCTGCGACAACAACGGCCCACTCAGGACGAACCCAAACGTAACCGTAAAGAACGTCCAGACGGGTGATGAACTGATCCGACTTAATGTCAAAACCTGTCACCATACGCATCGAAACGCCGTCCATACGCTCTCTTGCAGTTTCCTGCATGTTCTTTGGCAGCTCAAGATCGGCAGTTGCCATCGTGACTGCATCTGGAACAAACGCAAGGTTCTTACGGTAAACGCTGGAAGCAAGCGTCAGTGGGATGATCGCTGCGCCGTTTGCAGGAGAAGCATCAACCGTCTGATACTGAACCGTTGAACCACCAGATGGTGGAACGATTGCAGGATAAATAGAGATTGATGTTGCGCCCGCAGCGGCGGCTGCCGTTACAACGAACTGCTGTAACTGACCCGTTGACACTTTGGTGATGCGGTTGACTGCGTTTACGCCAGCAAACGTGATGATGTCGCCTTGTGCAAGCGGGCCACCAAGAGCGTTTGTCGTGATCGTCGTGCCGGTCTGACCGCCGCCAGAAACCGTCAACGTGCCAGTGTATGCGCCGGTCGTGTGCTTGATAACCGTCTGGTCTTCGAACCAGTCGAAGCCAATCGCGTTATAAACTTCACCCTTGCGATACTGCTCAGAGATCTCTGTCGCAGGGTTCAACAGGCCAGAAAGGTTCTGGACCGTGCGGGCCATGGTGACAGGATCAAGAATGAACTTGCGGGAGTCAGTTGGAGCCGAGCGCAAGCTCAACAGTGCTTTCGCATTCAAGAATGTTTCCAGCGTAGGCTTCAGCAAGTTACCAGCGGAGTCGAAGTTGCCGACGAGGTTGGACACGCCGCCTTCAACACCTGACATCACGTCTGCAGCGACAGCGCCGACGAGGTTGTTTACAGCTGGCGCAAGAATTCGCTTAGAATAGTCGTCCAAGCTCATCGTGCGTTCAACGCTGTTAAACGATACGTCAACGCCTTTTTGGGTGGCGAGGGTCAGCGTGGTGCTGGTTTCCGCCGTATCTTGGATCTGCGCTACAGGGCCCGAACGAACCGTGTAATCGTTAGGCAGACGGATGCGGAGGCTCTGACCGATTTTCGCGCCGGTCACAGCAAACTGGTCATCATACTGCGTATCGATGTGCTGCAGGAAGGAGTTGGTGTTTACCCAGAGGCGCACGGCCTCATGGGTAATCATGTTAATTGTTAAAATTGTATTTGACATCTCTAAGTCCTCTGGGTTACGCGCTCACGGCGCAGTTGTATTGTCAAAATACAAAGGGAGTCCTTTGTTCATCTGACGGAGCCTGCGACCGTCTCTTGACAGGCAACCCAGATCGCTTACCCTGCGATCAGCAAGGGGAGGACGTTTAAGGTGTCCTCGCCTACCTTTTGCGACGAGCTATAGCTTGCTCATTGCGAAGTCTTACCCATTCTTCCATTGAAATGTTCGGGTCGTCAAGTGTTGCCGGGGCACTTCCAATCCCTTGAACCTTCGGAGAAATCGGGGGTGGAGCCGATGTTACTCTTTTGGGTGCCGTGACTGCTGATGCGAGCTTAGCAACTGCCACAGCCTGTCTGGCGGTTGGCAGGAGTGCAATTCGGGCAGCTTCGTCAGGATTTTTAGCCAGATGGTAGAGGACTTCGTGTGGGTTTCCGGTTTCAATCGCGGCTTCTGTAAGCGAAGTCGGAATGCCACCAAGGATTTGAGCCATATTGTTAAGCTGTGGAGCCCAATCGCCATACTTCGCAAGCCCCTCATTCCAGATTTTATCAGTTGTAGACTTCCATTCATTTTGCTTCGCCAGTTCTTGAGCCTGACGGTAAATTTCCATCTGGACTGCTTTCGGGTCAATCGCCCCGGAAGGTGTGTCATATTGCTGCGGCGCATATTGCGGAGTCTCCATCGACGCAAGACGTTCTTCAAGCTCACGCTTTTGGCGGGTCAACTGCCCAATGCGGTCTAAAAGTCCCTGCGGCGGCTTGTTTTCAGTTTCAAGTGTGACAGGAGCCTCTTGCGGGGCCTCGGCAACTGGGGCCTCAACGGGCGCTTCAACTGGAGCAGCTACCGGGGCCTCGATAGGTGCCGCCCCCGCCTCGCCTTCGGCCTGACGGTTTATGGTGTTGTAAAATGTTTTCATGTTAGGCTCCTTTACCTTTCTTCATTTGTAAGACGCCCTCACGCCCTCGACGTAACGTCGCATCCTTGATTAAAGCATCATGTATCTCATCTTTTAACACATCATCCATATTTGTAGTTAATAATTGTGCAAGTGTGGCTCTTGCGGCATCAAGATAAAGTGGCCAGCAAGACGACACGTAGGCTTTAAGATCCCGATGCTCTTCGTAAAATTCGTTGCTTCGTGAGGCCCAGCTTTCGTAAACCTCCTCTGCCATTTTCTTGGCAGTTTCCGCAACCATTTTATGCGCATGTGCCCCTTTACCGGGGAGTTTTACAAGTGGCTCTCTCATCTTGGCTCCTTAATACGGCAATAACACATTCACGTCTCGAGATACATCATCATTTCCGCTATAAACATACTCATTTCTTAGCCGAACCCCCTCCGGCATATAGTCATAATAAGCGCCCTGCATAAACGGCCCAAGGCGTGTTTGCGGATCTGTGTAAGAATTCCAGATAAATTTAGGCATGTCATACCAAGCTGGCCATTCTTGGTTTGGCGGGCGCAAAGCATTTTGTTGTCGATAATCTTCAAACGATTGCCCAGACAACGGATGCTCTTGGTATTCCTTTTTCTGCATTTCATAACCGTGGCGCATATACGCCAAGTCTTCGGGTGTAAATCTTTGGTTTGTGATGTCGTAGTTTTGACCAAGAGTTGATGCCACCAACTGACGCAAATTTACCGGATATAAAGCATTCAACATGCTTTCTTCCGGCGTCTGCGTTTGATACAGAGCATTCGCCTCTGGATCTCCAATTGACGGCATAAACTCAAGGCTAAACTGATCCATCTTATCGCCCGTATTTCTCGTAATATTGCTGCGTCCTGCGGCCACGCTCGGCTTCATTCTGTCCCAAAAGCGCGTCAATTGCTCTTGTGACGTAATAGTTTAAGTTGCCTTCCCATTGATCGCCTTGGGTTGAGGCAGTTTGCTGTGGAGTAGCGGCTTTTTGTCCACCTTTTCGTTGCGCAGTTTGTTTTGGACGCACCTTGCTAGAACTTTCTGTGCGTTTTGGTTCTGTAAATTGTCCAGTTCTTTCCGCTCCCGGAGCCATCGGTGCGAGAGGATATTGACTTGCAAACGAGCCTTGTCCCATACCTTGCGGAATACCACGCCCAAATCCACGCATGTCAACATTTCCGACATTCATATCTGGAAGGGTGTAGCGATTTGGTTCTCTTTGTCGCCAATCCTCAGAAAGTATAGGCATCATTCCTAATGTGCCCATACCAGCTCCGGGAATTGCGGCCCCAGCGGCCCGACTGAGCATTGAACGATCAGCCCCGCCATAGCCCGGACGGAATTCCCCTTCAACTGGCGGCGCACCTTCATACACAGGCGTGTATTCAAGGCTTCCACGCCCCGCAGGACCCCTCAGCACATTCCCGGTCACATCTCTAAACTCACCATACGCTCCATTTGGTGCTTGGTATTCGCCGCGAGGAAAACGATCTGCCTCTGAGCCAACATAGCGGTAGGAAGGAACTTGGCCCCCTTGGCGAGCTGGAAGACCTCCGGGTGGAATTCCGGCAGTTTCTGTCTGTGTCATAACAGGCATCGTCGAACCCCTTGGGGCTAACGTGCCGAAACGAGGCGGCTCACCCGGAATTCCTTCTGGCACAAAGTCCATGTTGGAATACCGATACATTTCATTTCCGGGCCTACCATATGTCATGCCATACGTGTTGGACTGAAATCTATTCATGTCCCTCGGCACAGCATTCGGCCAATAAGGAGCGCCCATTTCAATCGGCCCACCCGGAGGCGAAGGGGCTCGACCTCTTGGTGTAAAGCCTAACTCCCCGCCATAATTCGACCTACGGTAAATGTCTTCACCCGGAATACCATGAGTGAAATAATACTGGTTTGCCTCAAATCTGTTCATGCCTCTTGGCACGTCAAAACCAGCATTAATCGTTGGCCCTTCAGCGCCCGGACCACGCCCTCTTGAAGCCTTCGGCGTAAAACTTAATTCTGGACTTCTAAAAATCCCTTCCGGCGTCTCACCACCCCCGGCCATTTCCATCGCACCACGGGGCCGCGAAAGAGGAGACATTGCAGTTCGTCCATAAGGAGCCATACCTCCAGCTGCGCCAAGACCAAGACCCAGCATGTAAGGATCTTCTTGTTCTTGCGCTGTAACTTGCCCACGACCAAATTCTTCTGGATGTTTTGCGCGGAGTTCTTGAAGACGTTTGATTTCAGCCTTTGTTTGTGCTTGTTTTGCCTTGAACTTTGTGCCGACAGGAGTGCCCATGTCTGCGCCGCTCAATTCCTCGCCAATAGCGCCCAACGTGCCATAGATCCGCTGTAACGGACCGATGTCGCCAAGATAAGGATTTTCCTGCCCAGCTAAAAAGGCTTCCTCTTGTGAAGTGCGCTTCGCCATCTCAAATCCCCTTAAACCACAATTGTAACAATGCACGAAAGAACAAGCACAATCAAATGTTCTTTCTTGATTTCTTTGAGCTTTTCCAAGCGCACAGATGCTGGAACACGTTGCTTAAAACGCTGCAGCATCTTTTTTGTGCGCTTGAATGCCATTTAGACTCTCCGTGTAATTCTTGCCATCGTCCCCGGCATTTCCGGGTGCGGTCCGTAAACGTGGCCATCTGGGCCCCTAAAAGCCCCTTCCGGCATTTCATGGTCTTCAAGGGGTAAGGACATTTGCTCCTGACGCTCCTCGGCGTATTCCGCCCCCGGAGTTGACCCTTGCTCCTTGTGACCTTCGTATGTATCGCTGATCGGAACGTCTTCGCTTTCCCGAACAACATCGTCTTGCAATTTGGCCAATTGTAACGCAGAAAGCCCTTGTTTGCCAACCACGTCGATACGTTTTGTGATCGCGTCGTAGACATCGACTTCGCGTTTTTCGAGCCGCGCTTGGGTCTTGCCTTTTTCCTTCGCCAACTCGTCCATCGTGGCTTTGAGTGCGGTTTGCAATTGCTGCACTTGTTGAGCCAACATTTGCTCGTTTTGTGTTGGTCCCTGACCCAAGGCTTGTGGCGGAACCATACGCTTCAGCCTCTCGGCTGCTTCCTCTGCCATCGGGAAGTCGCCAGCACGGAACATGATGTCACCAATGATATTGGTGAGAGCAGGGGCTTGCGTGAGGATAAGCGTGAGGGCATTAAACGCCTCCTCACGTCTTGTGGCATACCCGGGGCCAACGTCAGCTTGAACTTCATACTTGCCAATCGCAGGGTTCAACAATCTAGCAATCACTTCATTGTTCTCATTGAGTTCAAGCATGTGCGCCTGTTGGAGTTGTGGATCGAGTTTGACCTCTAAACTTTCCCCATTCTCTGCCAAGATCATCACAATTCTATTCGTGTCATACAATTTCGGCACAAGGTCCAGAACGATCTTGCCCACCTGCCTAATCGCAATCGCAAGGTTATCAATGAAATGGTAAGTAGCACGATCACCTTGACGCTGGCGTTCAGCAATCGCCTTTCCAGTGCGTTCATTCCCTTGTTGCCCCATCTGGTTTTCGTATTGCCCGGAAACCATCTGCATTTCCATCGCAGCGACTTCCATTCCCTTCAAGGCAACAGGCGAAGGAACAGGAGGCTCAACACGGGCAGGAGGGGGCAAAGGTTTGCCATCATCACCCACAGATTTATACGGCAGATAGGCATGGTTTTGGCGGTTCGCCGTTGCCCAGTATTCTTCAAAGCCTTCTACCGTTTCAACACCCACAATCCATGGGGTCTTGCTTTGCAAGGCACCATACTCAACTGCAGATGAGGCCCAGTAGTTATACATCCTCTGTGGATCTTTCATGGCCCGTGTATGGCCTTTACGATCCATTCTTCCTTCAATAATGACTTCCTCACCGATCACTGGAATGATCGGAATGGTATTGCCGATCCAGTCCTTTTCTTCACTCTCAACAATATGCGTCCCGATGATGAAATGGTAATGGATGACTCGACGTTGAACCGAACGCTTTCTTGTCAACGGATCGTCGAAATATTTACTATTCTTATCGAACTTTCTTAAATCTGAAGCCATAATTGTAACAGGCTGACCATCCGGCCCGTCAAACATCAGCAATTCATCATTGACATCTTCCGCCTCAAAATATTCCGCCACCCGCACATGGTCGTCATCTCGCCAGCCACGATCACCAACAAGACCTTCGGTTCCCATATATTTGACGTATTGAGGATATTTCTTCTCAAAAACATCTTTCGGCATGTCTTCAAAGATGAATGCGAAGCGCATGTCCTCTTTGGCCGGGGCCCTGGCATCTGGATCAATGTAGACCGTCATAGGATCTGGGATCGACGTGATGTAAATGTCTTGGTCAAAGGAGTCCTCTGACACATAGTCTGTGATGACTCGCAGATACCCAATGCCTGACGTGACTTGGAAAGTCGTGGCTACATCGTAATGCGCCGCAGCATTGCTTTGATATTCAATATGCCGTGCAATACCGTCCCAAATTCTTGCCGCTTCAGCCGTCGCGCCATTTCCCGCCGCTCTATACTTAATCCCCGGCTTATTCATCTTAGCATCGTTTATGATGTTGAGATTATGCTGCCGAGTCTTATTGATGGTCAGGGCTGGCCTTTCATCCCTCTGCCTATCGTTCCACATGCGTGTCGGCCATTGGTATTTGTTGTCTGCATCAGCATTCGCAAACTTCAAATCATCCAAAAACAAACGCCTTGCATAACTTTCCCAATCCTCACAGCGGCGAAAGCGGTCCTGCGCTCTGCGAAAGATTTTCTGGAACTTTTCGAGGTTTTCATTTGTAGGTTCTGACATTTCTTACCCCAACCAGCCAAGGCTTTCGCCAAATTCCTGCACCCTACCCATAAGTCCGTGCTTTTTAAGCGCGCTCGCTACGTGTTTATGTTTTGACACTTCTCCACCCTGCGAGGCAATAGCCATATATCGAAAAGCATCAGCGGCATGTGATGACCAATCATGCACAGGTTCTGACGACAAAACTTCTGTCACTGGGTTTTCTTCATAGTGATAATGGCGAAGAGCATGAAGAAGTTCTTTCTCACATCTTGCGGCATCAAACCAGCAAGTGGGGAATATGCTCCTTGCAGCGACAATGCCGTCGAACTTAGAAAGGCGCGGGACAATCCTGACCCTAAAACCCGCATCTCGCATTTGTTCTTCGATGGACTTTTTTGATCCGAGCGTTTTAGCTCTCGCATCGTGGGGCAACCAACAAGTGCCGTATTCATAAAGCTCGCCGTTCCCGCTTCTGCGCGTCCGTAGGACATGAATGTAATGGTCAAGGCCTTTCAGACGGTTCTGATAATAATCCACGACCCGTCTCTGCATTCCTACATATTGTTCAAAAATGATAGCTGTATGGTCACTCCGGCCCAAGTCCCAATACAAATTGACAGTAGAAGAAGAATGATGTGGAACATGCGTGATCCGACCTTCTTCTGCACAATCTCGGAGTTCTTCGGCATAAACTGCCCCTTCCAATGATTTCCGGCATTCCCCTTCCCAAACATGCAGATAAGCATCACGGTCTTTGGCTTTAAGATCGAGCATCTCTTGCTTTAGCACTTGGGGAAACCAAGGATTATCTCGCCAAGAAATCTTCTGCACTATCGCATTTTTAGGAGGAGATAGAACAAAACGCTGGTAAGTATCATCGGACTCAAGCTCAGGGTTAAACGAAACCCAGATTTCAGAGCCCTCCTTACGTATCGTCGGTATGAGGACTTCCCACGAGTTCTTCGTGACCTTATTCGCCTCCTCAACCCAGCATATGTCCACACCTTCATATGACTTAATCTTCGTGACATTGTTGCGAATTCCTTCGAAAGAAAACTCGCTCCCTGTCGATGGGCAGAAAATTCTCGCTTGTTCAATTTGGTAATATGGCAAAAGCCCAAGAGACTCGATCTGATCGCTCAGAATTTTATGCACAGAGTCCCGAATGGAGTTCTGCAATTCACGGGCACACAATATTCTAAGTTCCCGCTTTGCGGCCAGCACTACCAGCGCCCTCGCCATACCCCAAGACTTCGACCCTCCTCTCCCACCATACAAAACCCGATACCTCACAGGCAAATCATTGACCTTTGGCCAGAAGAGACATTGCAGTTTCTCTGGCCATTCAACAATCTTCGCCTGCGAGGCATTTTGTGTGGTTAGGTCCATTCTATATTCAATCCAAAATGGGGCTAACTATTTCTTTTTCTTGTTATACGCGGCGAGGGCTTTTTTATCCATCGCCATGTCTTTTTTCGAGCCTTCTTTCACGCCTTTTGTGGCGAGTTTCTTGTCCATTTTCTTGTCCATAGGGGATTTCTCCCACTCTTTCATGGACATCTTTTTTGAAGGAGCCTTTGCCATTACTTTCCACCCAGTTTTTTAGAGGTTTTCATGCCATACATTGCTGACTCTTTTTTGTCAGAGGCAAGCTGCTTGTCTTTCGTCGCCATTTCTTTGGCTTCGGAACGCTTGGCCGTCTTCATCTCAGCCTTGTTCATAGCTGAAGACTTCGTAAGTTTCTTCATATCGTGGTGATCGCCCATACGATGGCAACCTTCGCCTTCATGCTGAGATTTGAAGTAAGCAGCGCCGCCTGTGCCTGACATATTGTCCATTTTTCAGTCCTCACTTTATAAACCTGTCCCAAACCTTAAACCCGATCTGCATGGACAGGTATGTGCAGCCGAGAATTGGTGCGAAAACCGCCGCCACGTCCGACACCGGTTGAATTGATTGTAACCACAGAGGTGATGAAATCATGCTTGCCGCTACTAACGCCCCTGCTTTTTCGCTTGGTGTTGAAAAGAGGATGTTCAAAAATTCATGGAAAGAGTCGTGTAGTGTCATTTTATCCATCCGCATTTCAAGGCCACGCCGACCGCATTGTGTTCCCTAATCTGCGCGATTGTAGGCGCAGTATCATGTCTTGAATAGTAAATAGCTCTCGCAGCCTGACAAAAAGACGCTTTGTCAGTCTCGGATGAAAGGGTCGTTGACTGGCAGGCTGTCAGGGTGCTTAGCAACATCAGCCCGAACAGCCTCCCGTGCAGCAATCGCAATTTGAACATCATGGATTTGCCCTTTCAAATCATCCAATTGCTGCTGTGCCTTACCTGACTGCACAAGTTGTTGATCGTGCAGCCAATTAAAAGCACTTACCGCAGCACTCATTAATCCACTTAAAAAGGAAATGAGTGCTGAAATAAGCGTTGCGCTCATTTCGCCACGCCTGTCGTGCCGCCATCTTTCGCAGCAATCAAGCCCAGCGCTGAAAGGATCATCGCAATCTGCGAACCGCTATCTGAAGGGATTGCAAGACCCGGAACATTAATCCCAGCGTAATGCAAGCCAACAAGGATCGCCAGCAACACACCAGAAGCCGTTGTGCGCCAGTTATTTACAAAGTAGTTTTGAATAAACGTGCTCATCTATGTCTCCTATTTGTTGTAACACCGTGTAAATGTGCTTGTAATTTTCTTACAAAGCACTTGCTTTTTGGCTTCACCGTTATTCGTGAAACCATCTCCTTCTATCTGCGAACACCCTGTCAAAAAACCCAATGTCGCACATAAAAGCACTATCCAACTCGTCGCTGCAAATGTGTATAAGCGCAGATCTCTCTCCATCACTTAACCTCATTTGCTCTTTTCAGAGCATATTGAAAAGCCCGAGCATATCCCGCGATTAATTTCGCTTTGTCCTGTCCATTTATAATTCTTCTTGCGCCCACATAATCACATTTCCCGTCAAAAATGTAATCAGAGAGCTTTTTTCCTGTAAACATGCCTTTCACCATCCCTTGAAAAGCAGCTTGCAGGGCTATCGGCCATGTCATCAAATCTCCGGGCTTTTTCGCCCCAAATTTCATTGCGTTTACTTTCCACGTCACTTGGACCAAGCCTTCACCCACCCATGGCCAGTAAGGTTTTGATTGTAAGTATTTTGCGCTTCCCATCTCCCTCACAGGCTGCATCTTAAAACCTGTTTCCCGAACAATGGTCGCCAAAATATACGCCAACTGATCGTCCGTCACGCCTTTATAATTACTATCTCGATAGTCTAAAATCTTCGTAATTCCTTCAACCTGCGATGTTGAGAGTTTCCCCCCAAACACCGCATGTCTAATTCTGTCGAAGAAATACGCTCTATTCATTTACTTACCTTTTAGTAAAGCACTGAGCCTTCCTGCATCGCCAACACAACGACATCGTAATCGCAAGTCGCGCCACTATGCCCACCTGCCGTTGGATCAAATCCTCCGATATTGGTGAACACGCAGAACTTTCCTGTTTCCGAGAAAACATGCCATGTTTGGGCGACATCTCGGATGTAGTCCGGGGCAGTTCCACCTACAACTTGCTGAATAGCGTGAGGTCCGAAGTTCAAATATAAAAAGTCTGATGCGATAAATAATTGCGCACCAGCAGTTCCCGTGTCCCATTCATATTTGCACTTCGCCATCGGGACAGTTTTATGGCAAACGCCATTCGAGATCGCCTCAAAGTCCTGCTCATTATATCCGTAGAGTCCCGTAGCAAAACCTGTTGATGGAAAATTGATGCAATAAGGAGTCAACAGAGGCGGGTTCCAGTGACCAACTGGACGAATGATTTCAGTTGAAGGTTGACCAAGATCGTCCACCGTCAAACCTGAGCCAAAAATCGCTGTAGGTGTGCCCATGTAATAAACGTCATTTAACGCACCATCCATCTCCAAACCAATTTGAAGTAATGTTGAAGATGTAGATACCCGCGCTGTAACCGTTACAAATTCAAACCCACCATAAACTGGATCAGAATACGCAGCTCCAACGGTTGAGTTTGAATAAACAATTCCACTTACACCGTCATTGATAAAAAGGCGGGCAGTTCCAGCTCCACTCTGCACTCTTTGCTTAATCAATGCACCAAACGTAATTAAACGCCCTTGATACCGACCAATTCGCCCCGGAGGGCAAGTCCAATACACCACCTCCGCTGAAGCCGAGCCTTTACGTGAACCGAGTGTTCGAATTGTTCCGGGGCAATTATTCGATGGCCAATCATCAGCCCAATTTGTCAGAGTAGGCGAGCGTTTCCATCCATCAAAACACTGTCCTGACCCCGAAGGAAGCACAGTTCCAATCGGCGTAATTGTGAAAGTTCCTGCCGAGGAAGGGCAAACGCTGCCAAAATGCCCAACTACATCAAATTCCGTATTTGCAACGAGATACGGCACACGGTTTGTGCATAAAAATGCAGTAGTTGTAGGACGCCCTCGACCAGAATATCCCCAAAATGAAAGATTATCACAAAAAACTATATCACCTACTCGCATCTCCTGTGTATTCGTCGTAGACAATCGTGGCTGATTATTATTTACATATGAACTTGAAAGTGTAGCGGTTACAGCTGTCTGCGGGCCTGTCCCATTTTCCTTCATCTTAGTTGGAAGGGGATTTGTCAGATACGGCATATTCGACGCAAGCTGCCATTGACAATTTGGCAAGAAATTCTGCGAACGAATAAACGGAGGCGTATAAGTCATTAGATCACCCACCAAGTTGTGCCGTCAGATTGAACCGTAAGCGACTGATACTGAATAAATATCATTTGCGCCGTCTGTCCGTCGATCAAACTTGCACTTGAAATCGTTACGGCATTTGCAGTTGCATCAATCTTTTTAATCGGCAAAATTAAACCCGTATTCCCGGATGCAGTTGGCAACGTCACAGTGATCGCCCCTCCAGCCGCATTACAAAGCACCGTCCCATTTGCACTTGTAAGCGTAGTGCCAGTTGTGATTGTTGTAATTGGCGAGGTATTGTTTAGAAGCTGCGTCCAAGTCATAGCGTTACTACCGCCGCCCTGACTTGTCAGCACATATCCCGCCGAGCCTGCCGTTGTAGGAAGATTAAAGTTATACGTTCCCGCAGCCGCCGCAGGGTTAATCGACACCCCTCCACTTGAAGTTCCGTAAAGTGTCAACCCTGTAGAAGCAATCTGTGCAGCTTTTACAGGCGTTGATCCTCCAGTATAAAACGCATGATGTCCATCACCAGCGTTGTAAAGGAGTTCACCAGTAGCAACACCAACGCCATAAATAACTCCACCTAGACTATAAAACTGAATTTTATTTGGAAATGCAGCAGTTCCTACGGCATTCGTAAACTGAATTTCACCAGTAGGATTTAATCTAAATGCTTCCGTATTATTGCCAAGGAAGATAAGCGGATTATTTGAAGTCGAACCGAGCCACAGTCCTCCTTGATATGCGTAAAACGCACCAGTTTCTCCATGAGCATTACCCGCAATCAGCCCCGCATAAGATGTAGAGGAAGAATTTGCGTTATAAGCACGAATTACTGAGCCAATAGTCGAAGAATTACTTTGGACATCTAACTGAAAAGACGGGCCAGATGTGCCAATTCCAAGTCGATTGTTCGTATCATCCCAATAAAAATTTGCATTATCTTGCGCTAAAGATCCTGCTCCAGCAAAAATTACAGATCCTTGAGTAAATGATCCAAAATTATTCGTGTTGATAGCTTGCTGCCAAACATTAGTTGCAACTGCCACATAAAAACTGGTTATTAAAGTTGGCTGTAAAATGCCAATTACCCCCGGCAACCCATTAACCGTCGAACCACCATCTGCAAAAACTCTTATGTCATACGCAGAATTATTAACAACGACTAAAACTGTGCCCGGAATAGCTTGAGGAAGAACTAGTCCAGCCCCCGACACAGATGCGTAAGCAACATTAGTAATAGCATTCGTTACTTTAACAGAATTAAGAGCCGTGCCACCGGGAGTTGCTGAAACCGCAACTGACGTAGACCACTGCGGGTTCGCAATTCTATTGTTTAATTGATTGCCATCGGTTAAACGATAGCCGGGGGCAAACGGATCTGGAGTTGTCATTCTACAATCCTTTTAATCGCGCAAAGCCTACCACATTATTTTCGGCTTGACACCTATTCCACAACACTTTCTGCCTCTTTAATGGGGCTAATTGAGTCCTCAAACAATTTAGCATTTCCTTGCAAGCGCAAATTGTCAGGTGCAAAAACAAGGGCTTCTTGGACATGATGCAGAGCTTCCCGCTTCAATCCCAAATGCCACGCCCCGATACTCGCTAAATCATGCGGTAAAGCTCCCCAGCTTTCCGGTTCACAGGTATAAACGTGTTCTCTTTGGGTAATTTGAAGCGCACGAAGGGCTGCGGCATAACAATCCGCCCAGCGCCCTTGAGCATGGAACATATTTGCCAGCGCCATCCAAGGTTCCCGGGTAAACGGCGCTTCCGCAGCCGCCCGATGATACGCCCCCTCTGCCACCTCTATCAGCCCCTTTGCCTCATAACATTTTCCCATCACCCGCAAAGCATAGCAGCGTTCATGGTGCCAAACAGCATTCGGCATCTCCAAATATCTTTGAAGCTCCACAATACTTTCATCAAAACGTCCGTAAAAATACAACTCCCTCGCGTAATAAAACGCATTTCTCGCACAATAAGGGTCTTCTTTTACCGAAAGGGCTAAAAGATCAAAATAATGTCCTCTACTTTTTGAATTATCTGCGTAATGGCTGACGAGTAATTTGTCAGAATTAACGTATTTTTCTGACACTCTCGCATCAAGCCTTGGGTATTCATGGCACGGGTGGTGCCAGAAATATCCTTTTCTTGAATGAATTTTTTCCGCATTAAAAACTAAGCCGCTTCCCCAATCAAACAGATACCGCATTCTTGTCGCATCTGGTTCCCAAACTCTTTCAACTTCCTCTCTCCATCCGGGTTCCAGCACTTCATCTAAGTCCAAACTTATACAAACATCAAAATCCCCCGGAACAAGCGCCAGCGCTGCATTCCTCGCATGGTCAAAACGCCAAGGAGATATACAAATGTTATAAACCACCGCTCCAGCCTTTTGAGCCAAAGCGACAGTTTCGTCCGTCGATCCTGTATCAGCGATTAAAACTAAATCCGCATCCTCTGCAGATCGGCAAAACCGCTCCATAAATTGTTCTTCATTTTTGCTGATCGCGTAAACGCAGATTTTCAATGACCTTGCCATAGATTGCCCCTCTCTATGCCAGGATTTTATTACGAAGGCTGAATTTCTGATGCCATCTGCGGTTCTTGCATTGCCGAAAGTTGGCGTTCAGCCTGCATCCTCATCAAAGGCACAATTTCAGATACCTGCGCAAAAGGTAAATTACCAACCCCCTGCATAACCACATTCCATTGAGCTACAGTCAACTCAATGCTAACTTTTACATGCTCCATTTTCGGCTCCTATTAAATTACTAACTCCCATGGTAAAGGTTTGTTTACTACAGGAGGGTTGACAACATCTGCAAGTTTTTGGTCAAGCGTGGAATTAAGTGCAGAAATCTTATCCGCACCTAACGCCTCCTCTAACCATCCCTCAATAATTGCAGGAGTTAAGTCAGAAAAAGATGTAAATTTTTCGGAAAGATTTAATTCGATATTTTCTGCCCCATAAATATCTGTTGTATTCGTTCCATCCGTAACTTGCCGTCTCCAATGCACTAGACGAACTACATCCGTCAAGTCCCCAACAGCCGGATTTGTCTCAACACCAGAAATTAACCAAGAATAAGTATTCGCCATATCTCGCCCCTTAACCGCCCAGACTTATTGCGTAAGCGGTAATCGTATATGTGCCCGAGCCCATTGCCACCTTATAAGTCGAAGATCCTTGTGAATATGTTCTTGTTGCCGGAGATCCTGCAGCCACAATAGAGCTTACTGTCACCATCGCACCATTCGCAAGACCGCCGAGAACAATGTCAAAAAACCTATTCGTGCCATCCGATCCGAACACCAAAATAAACGAGGCATAGATACTTGGCGTTAAAAATGCAGTAGCGGTTGTTGAAACACCAGTCGTCACTTGACTTTGGTGTGTTGCATTATAACCAGTCGTCGAACTACCACCTATAATTCCGATAGCATTGTAAGTTGTGGCATTTGTCGTGCCGCAATAAATATTCATTTTTGAAGAATTAATTTGGCTAGTTGTGTTTAGATAGAAATTTGTTGAAGAGTCTATTGTTGCAAGAGGAACCGGAGCTGCAGATCCTCCTGAATAAAATACATGATTTCCAGAGCCACTATTATAAGTTAATTGCCCTGTATAAATACCAAACCCAAACAATGCCGATGTGCTTCCATTATAAAGCACAATCTGGTTGGGAATGCCTGCAGTTCCCGCAATAGAATTAGCGAATGTTAAATATGTAGGGGTAGAATAAGTAGAAGTGCCGATACCAACATTAGTGCCATTTGAATAAATATTACTGATAGATGTGAAAGCAGATGTACTGCTTGCGTAAGGAATTGCACCAGATGTTAAAGCAGCAAGGCCCGTTCCGCCATTTCCAACCGGAAGTGTGCCGGTAACACCTGCAGTCAGACTAATCTGGTTCCAAGATGTAACCCCAGAGCCATTTGTTGTAAGCGCGTAATTATTCGTGCCGTTTGTTGCAGGTAATTGGAAAACCGTTCCCGTTCCTGCCGCAGCCGCAGTTTGAACTATACAAGTGCCACTCGTCACGCCTGACAGGGTTAAGGTTCCTGCAGTTGTTCCTGCGATACCAAGTGTCGGAGTTGCGGAGGCTGTAACCGTATTCGCAGTTCCTGAGAACAAAAGCGTTCCAGCTGCCGTTGTAGACGGGAAAGTTGCTGTCGTCCAAGAAGGAGCGCCATTTGAACCAGACTGTAACCGCTGCCCTGCCGTAGCCGTTCCAGAAAGTATTGCCGCTGCACTTGCTGTCGAGTAGAAAATACCACCATTTGATGCAGTTAATCCTGCATTTGTGCCGCCTGCACTTAACGGCACGTATTGATATTCACCAACAACCGTTCCGTTTTGATAAAGCATGTAGCCAGTTGTTCCACTGGCAATTGTCGTCGTGCCGACTGTGATCGTGCTTGGACCTGACGCTCCGGTTGGCCCTGTAGCGCCTGTCGGACCTGTTACCGTTGAGGCAGCGCCGGTTGCACCTGTCGGACCGGTTGCACCGGTAGGACCAATTGGACCTGTAACCGTAGAAGCGGCACCCGTGGCACCCGTTGGGCCAGTAGGGCCTGTCACAGTCGAGGCTGCACCTGTCGCACCAGTAGGACCTGTGGGACCAGTAGGCCCAGTAACTGTAGACGCTGCACCTGTCGCGCCTGTTGGCCCCGTAGGTCCAGTTACAGTAGACGCAGCTCCGGTAGCTCCAGTTGGTCCCGTAGGTCCAGTCGCTCCGGTCGGACCAGTTACAGTTGAAGCTGCACCCGTTGCACCCGTAGGTCCAGTTGGACCCGTAACAGTTGAAGCTGCACCCGTTGGGCCTGTCGGACCAACATTGCCTTGCGGACCGGTAGCACCTGTTGGGCCAACATTGCCTTGCGGACCTGTCGGACCAGTTACAGTCGAAGCTGCTCCTGTCGCTCCGGTAGGGCCAGTTGGCCCAGTTGCTCCAGTAGCGCCTGTGCTTCCAGTTGGTCCTGTCGGTCCAAGCTGTGTATACATAACCTGCTGCGCCGTCACGATAACGCTTGGGGTTGCAGGAACAGTAGGGGATGTTTGTGAAGCAAAAGCCGCAATTGATATGGCCGTATTACTAACCGCCCACATCAGCTGAACATAATCACCAGCATTTAATTTCAGAACGTAATTAATGGCTCCAATAAGCTCGCCATTAACTCCACCCTGTCTATAAGGTATCCAATAAATGCTATTGGTCTGCGCTACATCAGAGCCATTAACCCTAATCCACACGTCAACATTATCATTACCAGTTGTCGCAGTATTCTGAAACTGAATAGAATATTGAATATTATACACACCAGCATTCGCAAAAGTAATTCTATTCCCAGATACAATGCTAACGCCGCTGCTATTTGGATCTGTGTTTCCAATATTTACCGTATAAGACGCTGTCGTGCTTGCAGCCGTCTGGTTTGTGGTGTCGTAAAACGACCCCCAATACCCAAGCGTTCCACCTGCACCAGTTGCTCCTGTAGGCCCAGTTGGTCCTGTAACTGACGGCCCAGTAGCTCCCGTAGGACCTGTCGGCCCAGTAGGTCCGGTTACTGTTGAAGCTGCGCCAGTTGGCCCAGTAGTACCAGTTGGTCCGGTAGGACCTGTTACTGTTGAAGCTGCACCAGTAGGTCCTGTAGGTCCAGTTGGACCTGTCGCCCCTGCCGGTCCGGGGGCTCCATTCAAATTCACAGTCCAACTTGCGAACGTGCCTGTTCCGGTAATAGCTGTGACATTCACAACCATCGCACCGGTTCCAGAATTATATGACGTAATCGAACCAACCATATAATGCGAAGCATCATTTGCAATCAAAACTTGCTGCGCAATCGTATAAGCCAGCCCAGTTCCCACCGTCAGCGATTGAGTGCCGGTAGCAATCGTCAAAGATGTAGTGCTGGTTGTTGGATAAAGACTACCCTGAGATCCAGTAGGTCCTGTTGGACCAGTAGGTCCTGTAACAGAAGCTCCGGTAGCACCGGTCGGCCCAGTAGGCCCTGTCGGGCCCGTAACTGTCGAAGCAGCGCCTGTTGGGCCAGTTGGACCGGTCGGCCCTTGCGTCAACGATCCGTTATCAACCCACTGCGTTCCATTCCAGATCCACAAGTGATCCAGATCCACAGTCACATACGCATCACCAACTGCGCCAGTATAACTATAAGGATACCCCGGAAGACTCGTCGCAGTTGAAACTGTGCCTTTGTATGTAATGCCCGGACCTGTCGGGCCGGTTGCACCAGTTGCTCCCGTCGGTCCAGTAACCGCTGGACCTGTAGGGCCTGTAGCGCCAGTATTACCAGTATTTCCCTGCAAACCTTGCGGCCCAGTTGGTCCCGTCGCGCCAACTGAGCCTGTAGGTCCAACACTTCCAGTTGCTCCAGTCGCACCTGTGGCTCCGGTAGCTCCCGTAGCGCCTGTGGCTCCAGTTGCGCCGGTAGGTCCTGTCGGCCCGCCAGATGGTCCTGTAGGTCCTGTAGGCCCTGCTGGCCCAGCAATATCAAATGTTCCAGTAAACGGGTTAAAGGCCCAATTTGTCATCTTAACTCCGCGTTACTGAAATCAGATTATTTGAGCCATCATACGCAAGGGTAAGCGTAACCATCAAAGTTCCGCTAGCCCCGCCTTGATAATATCGAACAGTCGTCAAATTCGACCCAGTGTAACCTAAAGCAATGTAATCGTAATTTGAAGGCGCGAGGGGCTGAAATGCCAGCACCGCATTCGCATAAGTCCCATCCCGCAAAGGCACAAGTTTGCTATCAACACCATGGAGATAGTCGTTAAACTTCGCATCTGCTGTAGGATAAGCCATTGAAAATTTCCTAAAAGGTGAAGGGGGCTAGGCCCCCTTCATGCAGGCGAACTTAATTGTATGCCCAAGCATAGGTCGTAGCGCCGCCCGTGTTCGTGCAGACCACAACGCGAGTAACTGCACCCGTAGCACTTACAGCCGAACCATACGTGCCCGTGGCATAAGCCGTGCCATTGCTAACCGTAGCAACTGCGCCCTGCAAAGCAGCCGTGCAAGAAGGAAGCGTAGCAATCGTCGAAATCAAAGGCAACACATACGTAGCAACGCTCGAACCAGACAGGATGTAAGCACGAAGCTGCGAGGTCTGGATCAATTCCGTCTGTGGCTGAATGCTGCCGACCGTCAGACCATTATAGCTCTGCGTCAGGTTGGTGTCAGCTGGGATCGTTTCATTACCCGTCAGTGGTAGGGTCGTAGCATTACCTGCAATCGGGGAGGAGGTAGCAAGCGGATAGCCAGGAAACTGGCCAGCGCCAAAAGCAGCTGTTGCGCCGAAAAGCGCAAGCAAACTGCCATAAAGAGCAACTTTCTTCATCATTTGCCTCTTATGTGCGAGATCGCGTTGCGCAAACCGTCACCTTGCGCGGGAGTTCCAACATTCTGTGTGACGCCAGATTGGTAATCGGGATTTTCCGAAGGAGTCCGATTTTCAGACTCATAAACTGCGTTGCCCTTCCGAGCAACTCTTTCGAAAGCCCCATTTTCACTCAATTCATAGTTAAATGAGTGGTGAATTGTGCCTGCCCGCGAACCTCGAACTGGCCTTGCAGCCAAAATCTTCGCGCTATCATTACCTTTTGCCATGGGCCTCGCCCCTTTCGCATACAGCGCACAATATTCAACATTTTCGCCCATTTAGTCAACCCAGCAAGGCGCAAATCTGCAAGTTTTTGCCCTCAAATCGGCCCTCTTTCAATCCAATGCAGCGTCGGGATCACGTTTTGTGTCTCAGCCCTCAAAATCGCGCCCTTCAAAGTGTCTTCAACGAGTTCTAACTGGTTTTCCTTCGACAAATGCCGAGCTGCCACAATACCTAAAGGCTTTTTATCAGGCCACACTTTGCGGGCAATCGGGAAATATAAGTCTTCAATTTGCGCTCTGCCTGCCTGCACATCCGTCAGCTTACACTCAATAATCACAACTCTCTTATTTCCGACAATCAACAAGTCCATCTGGCAATGTCCGGGCCCGTTCATGTCGGTAAATTCAAACCACTGCCCGTGTTCTGCCCTTGGGATCGCCGCTGCAAGGGCTTTTTCATACCTCAACCCTGCAGCCTTCGCCCCTTTCGGTCGGGACTTTGGTAAATTCGCGGGGCGCAAGCACATTGCTGCATAATGAAGCCCCACGATATGGCGAAAGGTCACGGGCGAAGCCCCTTTCAGAGAGAAGTCTTGTCTTTGAGTTTGCTAACTGACGCACTTTTCGGTTCAACGACCGGGATAGAACACATCAATCTGTCCACGGCACGAAGCAAAGCCGCCTTTCCTTCTTCTGACTGCATTTCTTCATAAGTCAAGATGAGTTGACGGATAACTTCACATCTTTGTGCATAACCGTCTGCGTAAATGATTTCAGTCTCCGGGATCATTTCAACATCACTCATTTCCGCCCCCTTCGACCTCCGGTCGAAACCTTTTGATCGTAATCGGCCCGAATAGCATCCAGCATCTTCACGCCAATTTCAACTGTCGGCGCGCACCACGCTCTACCCCTTGAATTTTCTGGTTCGCGGGGGTCCACAATGACAAGTGCGGCTGGGTGTATCGGCATCTTTTTAAGCCCCAAAGTTCGGGCATAGGTGTCTGCCAACTTATAACCACTTACCCGCACCAACTGGGCACATATTCCATCCGGGCTGATTGTGCCTTCATCTCCACCAATATGCCTGTGTCCTGCGACAAGAATGTGATCGCGGAAGCCTGTGATGAGTTCCCTTTTGGGACCGTGCATGGAGTTCCAAATGCTGTGCCCCGGAAAGTCATGGCGAGCATGAATACGAGTCACAACACCACACGGTTGCCGCAAGGCCAGCCTGACTCCATGATCTTCGTAAAGCGACCCCACTTGTTTTGTGAACCACACCACGGGATCGCCCGAGCCCGCCCAGAGGTCATGATTTCCAGCAATAATAAACAACCAATTCACACTTTTGACCATCCATTCCACAAGTGTCCAGCTTTCGCGGGCTGTGACCGATTGATCTGCGTAGAGCCGCGCAAGCCGCCCGACCCAGTTGTTCGCAAGGTCCCCGATATTACAGGCCAAAATGTGGGGGTGTTGCTGGGCAAGTTCGATATGAGATTTCAAAAGGTGAAACGCGCAGCCGGGGTCATCAATATGCGGGTCGCCAAAGATCAGCAATCCGTAAGGCCCGTCAATATTCACTTTAATATCGATAAGTTCCCGCGCCTCATCTGCCTCAATAACCCTTTGGCTTTCCACCAATCGATCTTGAATTAATTCATCAATCTGTCTGGATCTATGCGGGAGCGACGGGGCGCTAAATCGTCTTAAACTTTCCCGATCTTTCGTTTTATTCGTAAGAAAATGCACCCGTCTATGCGCTGTTACTTTATGAATTCCAAGTGCATCTGCGATTTTATAGAAGTCGTAGGTCCCGTCAGCCTTCTTATACTTCCTCATCGCTTCTAATGTTTTTTGTTGCTCCGCTTCTGATATTGTTTTTTGTGCCACAATAACCTCCAACCCTTCCGGGCGGTTTGAGCGTCACTTCTTTTTCTTCACCTTTTCTGGAAGTTTTTTAGTGCGGCCTTTATCGGCGGCTTCGAATTCTTTCCCAACCTTTTGGGGAATTTTCAATCTCTTAGCAGCCTTTGGGTCATGGGCGACCATTGCCATGAGATTATGCTGAGCTTTGCTTTTTGACGGCATTGTGACAGTCCTTTCTCACAAGGTCCTGTATTTACACACAAAACTCCTGTCAAGTCAATTTTATATGTAATAACTCTTAAATTATCTTACACGGGATTTTCATATCTTCATCATGTTCATAGACCGCACAAAGTCTGTGATACCCGTCAGCGATGATTAAAGCATTCGAAGAGCGCACCAGTAAAAGGGGCGAGAGCTTTTTATCATGTCTGATCTTGTCAAGCGTGTGTTCGACTTGATCGTTCGAAATGCCTAGCGGCGAAAGCCCCGAAGCTCTTAGAATATCCTTCGCTTTGAAGTGCGAAAGCGGCGCAGACCGCAAGCGGTCTATCATCACCTTTGCCGCAGCGGGAGTGATCAGCAAGGACAAATATTCCGCGCCCGCCGGATAGTTGTGTTCTTCCGGCTCATCAAACCAGTAAATCGCTCTTGTCATTTCTTCTTCTTTGCAGCTCTCATATTATCGACAAGGTTCGGGTATGGCCGTCCGGCAGCTTTCGCCGCAGCTTTCGCAGAGGCCTTTTTCGCGGGGCTTAGTGCCTTGGGCTTTGGCAAGTCTTTCGGCCTTGGCTTTTCCCAGACGGGCTTATCCTTGCCCCCACATTCAGAACATTTGCCTTTTTTCATTTGCAGTTCCACGCTCGGAGTGATTTGTTGATGCGGCTGTTGGGGTCGCGCTTTGCTTTTTCCCCCGTGAGCTTTTCCTTCATCCCTTCCATCCGGGCGCAAAACGACTTCCGCCGTCCAGCGTCTTTTTCGGTTTTCGGGTGCGGGGCGGGCGGTTTAAGATTGTGCCCTTCCGCCTTTGCGCTTGCGCGACCTTTCGCGTTCAAGCCCCCTTTCGGGTTCTTCCCTTCTTTTCGCGTCCATGCCGGGGTCTTCGCCATCACAAACCTCTCCGTTTTTCCATGTGTTCTTTATATATCCTATCACGTTCCGCAGCATCCGCATCTCTTTGTGCGATTTGCCTATCCACAAGTTCGCCCTTGGCTTCTACAATTTCCGAAGGAGATGGATAATATGTGGGCTCGCGGGGTGGATCGATTTCCCCGTCAAGAGCAGGGCCCTCAAACTCACCCTTTGTGCCTCTAACGCCTTCGGCGGGGGGAAGCACATTCACACTTTGCGCCTCGATGGTTTGCGGGGCCTCGCCTTGCGGGGACACAAAGTTGATCTGGAGTGCAAGGCCTGCCCCGCCGGGGCCCGCTACCTGTAAAGCCTGTTGCGGGGTCGGCCCACCTTTCGCCGTGGCGATTGATCTGTCGGCCATGGTTGTAAAGAGATCCATGAGTTCGCGTTTGGTGAATTTCTCCGGGTCCGACTCAAAGCGTTCAGTTAGTTCCTCAAGGACAGAAGTGCCCAACGCCGCCATGCGCTGATGAACGTCGATATAAACCTCATTCAATTCCTCTGCGTAATAGGACACCAATTCCTGAAACGCTGGGTCGTTTTTGAGGTCTGAGATGCGGGGCCCCGACAGGCCCGTCAGATTTGAGCATTCGATGAGCGATTTCCCCGAGGCCACGGCCTTTGCCAGAAGATGGTGGTTGTAGCGCAGCGTTTGGAGCTTCGGCGTCACCCCGTCCTTCCGCCCCTCCCATAAAGAAGCGATGTCGGTTTCCGCGAGATGTCTGGTTACGTTGTAAAGGATCGGGGCGGGGCGTCGGCCTCTGCCGGGGGGAACGATGACTTGCATGAACGGGGCTCCAAAAGGCCGATAGGCCCACTGGAGATTGAGTATAATGTGGCTCTAGGTGTTATGCAAGGAGTGTAATAGGTCCATCACCTTTTTCTCGACTCCTATCATTTTGGGTGGGGCTAAGCATTACAACAATCCCTTCAAAGGCCAGTCCCTGGGGGGTAAACGCTGGGATTGAAAACGCTGGAGGAGGGAACGCTGGGTTGTTAGCCCAGCGTCTCTTTTATTCTACAATTACAAACCCGTCTATGAAGTTAAAACTGGGCGCTTTTATTTCACCCCTCTCGCCGTCAATATCGTTGACGTAAACTGCCATGTTAGGGTTGAGGTCTTGCAGCATTTCAATAAGCGTCTTAACCGTCATATGCGTTGAATCCGTGACAACATTTGTCATGGGTGGCTCCATTTGTTAGCGATTTCAAACAACATAATCCTTATGCCATGCCGTGGCGGGCATGTCAATAGGGGTGGGTGATAATTATCACCAATATTCACCCCTCATGCTCATGGGTATCATTTTTATAGGCCTTGCGCTTTTCTGTCCATAATGGGCCTAACCTTAGCCCTATTATATATTGAGTATATAGTGGGTTTAACCTTCTCTCTTCTCTATATTTTTTTTTCAAACTAGGATACATCCAGAGGCCCTAGCACAAGGTTAAACCCATTACAACCCCAAAGAGCATATAGCGACTAAAAATAATACCCATGAACAAAAGGCCCCAACATAATGCACAATTATGCCCAACCTATATTGACCCTATCCCCAAAACGTGCATAATAGACCCATCAGAAACGAGCGAGTCGTTTTTGTTAGGCCCATCCGGGCCTCGCTGTTTGACAATCTAATCAATAACCTAGGAGTCGAAAAATGACTAATCTATCAACGCGCCTTCAATTCCAATCCTTCGCCGTTAATGCCGATGAATTGCCACAACAATCCATCGACGCGCTATTGCAATTGGGCTTTTCTACAAAGATCAAAAACGCAATAGCGGGCGTTAGGGCCGGAGTGCTCGGCACAGGGGCAACGCCATGGTCGCACGATCAGATCGAACGCGAAGCAATTCGTGCCGGTCTATCTACATGGGGCGCAGACGATCACACAGCGCAAGCCATTTGTGATCTTTACCAGAAGGAGATGTTCAACAGCATTTTGACTGGTATCGCGCCGCAACGAGCGTCAAGCGCGCCGCGTCTATCGGACGATGACAAACTGCGCCGGACGGTCGCGGTCGAGATGCTCGAGGCATGGGCTCGCCAGCAAGGTCGCGCTCTTCCAAAGCGCAGCAAGCCGGACGAAAAAGAGGCGTTTAACGCCTATCTCGCCAAGGCGCTCGAAAAGCCAAAATTCGCAGCAGCCGTCGAGAAGGAGTTCACGCGCCGCAAAGCGACAAAAGGAGTCGATTCTCTCGACGATCTTTTAGACTAACAACCAGAGGGGGCTTTCGAGCCCCCTTTCCTTTCCCCTCAAAAACGGAGCCAACCATGCGACACGCTCAACAATTAGAGACATTCATAATAACCTATCCCGGCAAGCCAGCATTCTGGGAAATCATCCGCCTCGCACAAGAACTCGATCTTTCCGTCACGCTGGCGGCTGGCGGCGGCGACACATTATCCTTCCAGTTCAATGACGGCTCAACCACAGCAATTGATTACAGATAACAATCCAACGCCCCGGCCAACTCGCTGGGGCGTTTTCTACTGGCGGCGGCAAGCCCCTCAACCTCAACAGGAGATCCCAAATGGCAATAACTCAAGAGCGCATGATCGCACTCATCACGGCGGCAAGGCAGTGCAAAGACTGCGCCCTAACCTACCAGCGCTTCATCTCAACCGAGATCAAAAATCTCCCCGCAAACCCAGAACTCGCTGACGTAATGGTGACGCTCCGCGCAATCCAGACGCTCGCCCTGACCAACTCTATCCCGATGGAGGCTGCGGAAATCCTTGCGAGAGAGGAGGAGCATTTTCGACTCATGGCATCAAAGAACAAGCGGGCGGCGGCATATGCAAAGCGCAAGCGGGGAGTTCCCAACAGCGAACTCTCAGACACTCCCGAACTATCTGGCCTCAAATCCCCCACAGCACCCAAAACACTCGACAGGTTCAAATACGCCAGCTTACAGGAAATCGTGCGCCCCCATCCAGCCCATCCAAACCAAACACCCCCAACCAACTGGACTCCAGACGACGATCTCATCCAGCATAAAATCAAAATCAACGAAACCCATCGAGCGGCCAACATGCCCGAGCCATACCCAGACGTCTACGACGGCAGCATCCCCCTCCGCGACGACGACTGCCGGGCTCTAGGCATACCAGTTCTATCTGATGACGAACTATTCTAGCGCCAAAGGCGCACCTTTCAGCATGTAAAATAATGGGCCCAGCGTAAGGTTAAACCCCTTGACGTTAGGCCCATTATATGCGACAAAACCATAAGGCCCAAAAACGGCCTTGCGCTTTCAGCGCTCCGCGACCTCCACATCTGGATTGAAACCATGAAATCAGCCCTGCCAATCTTCGAGGAGTCAGAGGTATGATCGAACTCGAGATCGACCCTCACGCCTTACAGGAGGTCTGCAGACTCATGGGCTTCTACATGGAAGACTGTCACCAACTCGACGCAGCCCTTCTCAAAGAAGCGCTGTCCGAATTCCAATCTGCGCTCGACGATTATGCCGAGCGTCAATACATCCTGCGCACAACATACTAGGAGCCACAATGCAAACCTTCTTACCCTACGCAGACTTCGCTGCATCCGCCCGATGTCTCGACCGCCAACGCCTCGGCAAGCAGCGCGTCGAAACCCTTCAAATCCTCAACGCCCTCACCAACCCCCGTTATGGCTGGCAGTCACATCCCGCCGTCAACATGTGGCGCGGGCACACACAGCTCCTCTGCACCTACGGGATCGAAATGTGCCGCGAGTGGCTCCGTCGGGGCTACGACGACAACACCGGCCCAAAGATCGCAGCCTTCTACAACGCCGATGACTCCAACCCCACAAAGCCTTACTGGCTTGGCCTTGATGCAGTCCACGCTTCTCACAGAAGCAATTTGTTGCGGAAAGATCGAGGCCACTACGCTCAATTCAATTGGACAGAGCGTGATGACCTTCCCTACTTCTGGCCTCTCCCACAAGGCAACGCTTAACCTTCCAACTGTCACCTTCGCACTACATAGGAGCCAAATATGTCCACTACACACGCCAACATCTCCCTCATGGGCTTTGACTTCGAACTCGAAATTGAAATCCAAGTTCGCTCTTTCGGCACCGCCCCGTCCGGTCAGTTCAACGGGCCACCTGAGAACTACGACCCCGGCTCCGAGCCTGACTTCGACATTGTAACTCTTGTCCTGCGTCTTGATGGACTCGGCCCTGCGTTCGAGGCAACCGGCGAACTTTTCTACACCCTCTCATCTCTCCGTTCCGTAGACGACGCAATCCTCGACCACATCGTTGAACTTGAAGAGCAACATGAAGACGAGTGGGACGACATCGCTTACTCCCGCGAGGACTACCGTGAACGCGACGAGATGCGCCAGCGCGCACATGACGCCTGCTGGGAGGACTAATTCATGCTTGCTCTCGGCATCGTCTGTCTCATCGCCTTCGCAGTAGGCTGGGCTTTCGTCTCAATCCTAATCTATGTCGCGTTCAGCGGAACTCTAATCTTCTCATACCTATTCATCTGGGACGAACACATGCGCAAAGCCACCTGCCCCAACGGATTGCTTTCAGCAATCTTCCTGAACCAGTAGGAGATTTTGTGGTTGACTTAGACCCACCGATATGCTAATATACCTTATTAATCAGGAGCTTACCTCATGCCACGTATTCCAGATCACGCCTCCACAGTCTACACCTCCGGCGACAAAATCCATCTCCATCTCCCTGCCCCCAAGGGCTACACCTCGGAACTTACGTTCCCCCTGTCAGTCGAAGGCGCTGAGTCTCTCTTGCGTGTTCTTCGCCAGCGCGAGGTCTACTCCTACACCCACCCAGTCGCCATCGCGCAGCCGTCCATGCCAATCCAATATGTCGTGGACGCTTGGCAGAAATCCACCCCCGACGCCGCCACCAAACTCGAACGCGCAAAGCAACGCGCCGATGCCGAGCGCTTCAAGCACAAAAGCAAACAGGAGCAACTCGATGAATTAGATGCACTCTTAGACCTCACCTTTTAGTCCCACCTTCTACTCAGTATCTAATGTGTCTAACCTAAAGGAGCCTATCATGTCATTTGCCCAGATCATCGCTCGTCTCGAGTCCATGAACGCAGAGATCTCTCTTTTCCGTTCTTCATACCAGTATTCAGATGATCGCTGGACTGCAGCCATCGAGATCAAACACGAAGCCAAAGACCTGCAGCTTAAAGCTCGCGGGACAGGAGGGGACGTTGAGGACGCACTACAGGCCGCATGGGGCAAGGTCGAGGCCATCGTCAACACCCTCACCTTCTCCAAAGGCTTCGAGATCCCTCTGCTCTCCATCGACGCCACCGCAACCCCGGAACGCGAGATCACCTTCTAAGGGCCCGTCATGTCACATCTCGTCTCTCAATACCTCGCAGCCGTGGACGCTCTATGCGTCCACCCCACCAACTCCAGCCCTGACGCAAAGCTCGCGCTCTACCGCCGCCTCATCGCCCAATGGACTCGCTCTCTCAACGACGTTGAAAAACGTGGGAAAGCTGGGCGCTTTTCTAAACTCGAGATCGCGGAAATCATCGACGAGATGATGGAGCGCATCCGTGCCCTACGGGCAGACCTCAAAGGACAAGACAATGAGCACTCCTGACCACATCCTTAAAGACGTTGGAGTCTTTGCCTACCAAAAAACCGAGTCGTTTCTAAGAGATCAGTTCGATCTCCACGATTACAACGCAGACGTTCTCGCGGTCGCGTCCATCAACACAATCCAAGCTGGATTTTTGATGCTTTGCATCGCGTCTTATGCTGCCACAAAACACAAACACCCCGTGGACATTACGCTCGCCATGGTCACGGAGGTTCTCAAGAAAGGAGGCCCCAACATCGAAGCGGCCCTTGAAGCCGCCGAGATCTTCGCCAACACCTATCCGAACACCAAACCACACTAAGCGGGGCTTTGCCCCTTCAAACCACGGAGTCCTCTACTATGCCTATACACCACGCCCCCCTTGTAGGCGCACACTTCCGCCCACCCGCAAAAGCACTCCTCGCATCCTTGCCCGCCGGACATCCTCTCGAACTCCGGCCTGAGCCTGACAATCCGTATGATCCCAACGCCATCGCGGTCTGGCTTGACACCAAGACCTTGCCATCCGAGGCCCGTGAGGAACTGGTCGAAACCCTCGAAGGCACTGGCTTTGACCTTGAGTCGATGGACGAGCAACGTGACTTTCACGTTGGTTATATGGCCAAAGATCATGCCGCGCATTACCAGAACTCTATCGGGCATTTGCTGGAGTCCCTCAAAGTTGACTCCATGATCTCCGGCCAAGGCCCCTTCGTAGACGGGATCGCAGCAAAACTATCCTTCACCCCATCCGGCACATACCAGATCTCATTCTTCCTGTAGGCGCTGTGCGCCGTATTCGAAAGGTATTCACATGTTATCTCCAACCCCAGAACAACAATACATCATCGCAGCGGCCAAAAGCCCTTCGTCCATTATGATTAATGCCCTCGCTGGCACCGGCAAGACCACGACCCTGCAGATGCTCGCGTCCGTCCTGCCGAAAGAACCCATCCTTGCGCTCGCGTTCAACAAGAAGATCAAAGAGGAACTCGAAAAGCGTTTCCCGCCCAACTTCACAGTCATGACCATGAATGGCCTTGGCCATCGCGCATGGGGCAAAACCATCAACAAGCCACGAATGCTCATCGACGACAAGAAACTTGGACGCCTCACGACCGAGGCTCTCAAGGCCTTCCCATCTAGCAAAGGCTCATGGAACGAGATCCGACAACTCGTCGTCTACGCCATGCAGAGAGGCGTAGTTCCTACCCAATTCCAAAACGCCAAAGGGCTCTTGCCTGACACACCAGACACATGGCAGAACATTGCTTCTGACTATGACCTTTTGCTCACCCCTGACGAGTGCAAATTGTCCCGACGCATCCTCTGCGAGTCAATCGAAGAAGGCCTAAAAGGAGTCATAACCTATGATGACCAGATCTACCTCCCCGTGGTCTTCCCGGGAGACTTCCCACGCTTCAACACAGTCCTTGTCGATGAAGCCCAAGACCTTTCCCCACTCAACCACCAGATGCTTCGTAAATGCGCCGCTAACAGGCTCATCGTCGTGGGCGACCCCCGACAAGCAATCTATGCCTTTCGAGGCGCAGACAGTTCCAGCATGGACACCATCAAAGCACTACGATCCGAGTGGATCGAACTCCCCCTCAACACCACATTCAGGTGCCCGTTAAGCGTCGTCGAACGCCAGCACAATCACGCCCCTCAATATCGCGCCGCCCCTTCCAACCCGCAAGGCGCGATCTACGATCTGTCTGGTGAAAAGTGGACGTGGGAAGCAATCCCTTCCGGCGACACCGCAGTGCTTTGCCGCAACAACGCGCCTTTAATTTCTATGGCCTTCAAGCTGATCCGTCAGGGTATTGGCGTGAATATGTTAGGACGCGAGATAGGACGTGGCCTTTCAACAATCGTCAAAAAGCTCTGCCCAGACTTAACAACCAAGGTCGATCAGTTCTTGCCGCTTCTCACAAACTGGCATGAAACTGAAAAGTCCAAGGCCGAGGTCAACGGCGATAGCACCAAAGCTGCCAACACGACTGACAAATACGAAAGCATCATCGCAGTTATCTCCGCGAAAAAGCCCCGCACTGTTGCAGAGCTTATTGAGGAGCTTAACTCGTTATTTGCGAAAAACAATGGGCAGGTGATCTTGGCCACAGGCCACAAGGCGAAAGGGCTCGAATGGGACAACGTAGTTCACCTCGATCCTTGGCGCATCCCATCCAAATACGCAAAGACCGAAAGCGAACAGCGCCAAGAAGCAAACCTTCGCTACGTCCTCGAGACTCGAACCAAACACACCCTCATCCTCGCAAACCTTTCCGACTTTGACCAATAAGGAGCCCTTCGCAATGCACTTCTTCGACCCATCACGCCCGCGCATATCGGGCTTACCAGCATTCGCACCGGGACAGGGTGTGGGGATCTCCGTGATCCCCGCGCTTTACATCGCACCGAGAGAAGATAGTCAGATGGAAATCTCAGCCTTCTTTTCTGTCGGCGCGAACAGATCATCACGACTCGTCGCAACCATCCACGAAAGTTCTTTCCCAAAGTTCTGGGAGCAATGGCTTTCTGACCCAGAGGAAACCGCGAAAAAGATTTTTAATTGGCAACCCACAACCGCACCAGCACAAAACACACGCAATCAAAGCGTCTCGCTCGACTTCGACGATCTTTTGGAGGGGCTGGAATGAGCTATCGTGAGCTTTTAATCGGATGCGGATCACGTAGAGATAAACTCATCCACATGCCGGAAACCCCAACCTTCACGGCCCTCACCACACTTGACATCAATCCAGACCACGCGCCCGATGTTATACACGACCTCATGTCTCTCCCGCTCCCATTTCCTGACGACACTTTCGACGAGATCCATGCTTACGAAGTCCTTGAACACACAGGAGCGCAAGGGGATTACAAATTCTTCTTCGCGCAATTCTCAGACCTCTGGCGCATCCTCAAACCTGACGGGCAACTTTTCGCAACCGTGCCGAACTGGCAAAGCGTTTGGGCTTGGGGCGATCCGTCTCACACCCGCACGATCCAACCAGAAAGTCTGGGCTTTCTTCATCAACCCAAATACGACGCAGAGGTCGGGATCACTCCGATGTCTGACTTTCGCTACATTTACAAAGCAGACTTCGACATAACTTATTGCTCTTTAGGAGAAGTTATGTTTGGTTTCGGCTTAAAAGCAATCAAACCATCACGTTGCACAAAAGGAGCGTAAATGTTTAGGACTTTAACAATTTGCGTAGTGCTGCTATGCAATTCCGCCAATGCGCAAGAAACAAACTTCTACGGGCCAAATGGCGCATACAAAGGGAGCGCCTATTCCAACAACGGAGCGACAAATTACTACGGCCAGAATGGTGCATACTTAGGGAACTCCTATTCCAATTCCGGCTCAACAAATTACTACGGATCAAACGGCGCTTATGAGGGCTCGTCTTACGGCCCAGTGACAGGGGGATATTATTATGGCGAATAGTCCACTTTTCGTCCCGGCTTACTGGCCGCTTTTCAAAACGCATGAGCTTAGACGTTTCGATTACAAGGCCGAAGGTGCCCCAAACTTTACCAGTGTCTTCTCCTACGACACCGGCTCTGACTCAATGCTCTACAATAACTATGACGCAGTGGGCACATGGTTGAACCGCTGGTATTACCGTTACAACCCAGGCTTTGGGATTGCCGAATGGCGCGATGACTACCCGAACAACAAAAAGGTCGTTCTCTCACCTGCGATTGGATGGGGCGAATTCCAAGCCATAACCTCAACATATGAGAACAAACCAAAGTTTGACTTTCTAAAATGCTCCCCGCCAGCATTCAGCAACGGCGAACAAATTGTGAGCTTTGAGCAACACCTTCCAAACTACATGGCGTCAACGCAAAACTATTCAGACGTGCTTGTGTTCTCTTATCTCCAATCATGGAACGGAAAACCCGCTACGGGGGCTCGCTATTGGATGGCGCTTGGCGTCGGCCCTGTCGCAACGCAGTTCATAACCCAAGACGCACAAGACCCGACAAAGCTCGCGCTTTCCCCTGTGTGGAACGCGACAGTTTCGAGATACAACGCATGATCGACGACGCGCTCTTAAACGAAATTGCCATTTATGCTGCGATCATCTTCTTTGCAGGAGGCGTGGCATACATTGTTCACCTGCTTTTGAGCGGAGATTATTGATGTCAAACTCCGCAACATCAAAAGGCACACTTCTCAAAATCTTTTATGAGGCAGGTTACAACGATGCGTTACACGCAGTTGCAAAGATCATCGCAGACTTCGATCCCTACGATCCGTATATTGTCGGAAAGATGAAAATTGAGGAACGCAAAGCGGCGCTTATCGCAGCCATCAAGGAGCTTCACAAATGAACAATGTCCGAACAGACACGCAGTCCCGGCTCTACAAAGACCCCGCCGAACTTACAGACTACGAGCAAGCCCTTCTCGATCTCAAACGCGACGGCCTAACGCACAAACAAATCGCCGCGCACTACAAGGCCAGCATCAACACGATCTCGAACAAATTCACGATCATCAACCACAAGCTCAAACTCGCCGCGATGGAGAGGTGCAATGACCAAAGGTGAAAAAGAAGCACTCATCCTGCGTCTCGCTACATTCTTCGACGACGCTCCAACATATTTCACCATGAAGGACCTTGCCGAGATCGCCTTCGATTACATCGAGCCCCAGATCCGTGAGGAATGCGCGAGACACGCCGAGGCACTTGACCCTTCAAACAACGTCGCATCTGCAATCCGTCGAGCCCACACATGAGCCCAGAAGACATCACCCGTGTTCCTGTCAACATCAAATGGACCCCCGAACTCGACGCAGAGCTTGAGCGGAGCTTAAACAATGGACTTTCCTACACCCAAATCGCCATCAAATTCTCCATCACCAGATGCGCCGTTGCCGGACGACTCCACCGACTCCGCAAAGCAAAAAGAAGCGGAGCGCAAGTTGGCGCTAATGGAAGGCCGTCGCTTACGCCGAAACGCCTCGCACAGAAAGAGAATGGCGAATGACCCAGAATACCGAGAGGCCCAGAGGATCAGACGTGCTGCGTATCGACGTAAGAAGAAAAACGAAAAGGCAGAAGCCCGGAAAGCCCAAGCACAAATCCAAAGGGAAATTCCCAAAGGTGATAAAAAGCTCGATCAAATCGCCCCGCCGAGTGAGCGCCCTGCGCAGAAGAAAAAGCCGGGGAGAGTTTATATGATGTGTAAGTGGTATGGGCTTTAGACCCATCTTATACTGAGTCTCGAGTGGGTTTAACTTTTTCCCCCAGCGCACGATTATTTTCTTGCAATGGGTTTAACTTTATGGCACTATATACAACGCACAAACAAAGGAGCCTTTTTGATGCGCACACTTAATCTTCCCCATGAAATCACAGTCACCGTCGCCCAGCCTTATGAAGAAGGTTATGTGCTGACCGCAGCCGAAGCTGAAAAGCTCAACCAAGTCTTTGCCGACAGCATCCGCACATCTCTAATGTCCAAGCTCAAAAAGCTCGATGACAAAGAAGATCACTCCAAAGTTGAGAAAATGTTCCAGCAGTTCGCTGACAACTACGCTTTCTCAATCCGCACACCTAAAAATGCTGCTGATCCCGTCGCCAAAGAGGCGAACAAAATCGCAAAGGAACAAGTGTTCGCAGCGATCAGAAAGAAGGGCGGTAATCCCGCAGATTACAGCGCAGAACAAATCGCAGAATACGTTACGAAAGTTCTTGAGCATAAGCCGGAAATTCGTGAAGAAGCTGCAAGACGCATCGACTCAAGCCGTAAAATCGCCGGGGATCTTCTCGACGACCTCTTGGACGAGGCGGCATAGTTTCAAGGTTCGACTCCTTGAAAACAGGGGCATATACCTCCCGCCCCTGCCCTTGGGGGGAGCTTTCGGGCTCCCCTCCTTTTACACTAACCTAATGGCCTTTTAATGCGTGAAGCTGAACTCCTCTACGAAGCCTACCATTCTGACTTTGGGATAGAAGTCGAGCTTCTCGGAAACTATCAAGTATCTCTGCAAAGGTTATACGCAGCAAAACGTAAAGATCCTGACCTCGAAATCATCCAAATCTTCAAATCTCCCTCATCCCACAATCATATCTGGATAGTTAAAAACGACACTTTGCGCCATCCCAATGCGCCACAGGCGCAGCCAATTAAACAAAACCCCCAAGGCGACGGACCTCTTTACTCCCTAGCCGACCTTCTCGGAGACGAATGAAATGGGCGCGAGGCTCGAAGACGAAACCACGAAAATTCACTTCCACATTTTTACAAAGGATCTTGAACGAATTGACGCGCTTTTCTGCAGACAGGGGCACCGCACGGTCGGGCGCTCCAAAGCACTACGCCTAATCATCCATTCTTACCTTTCCCATCTGGAGAAGAAGTCAAATGCCAAACCAGTCAAATTCGACCCCTCAGTCGGAGAACTTATCACCTAACATCGACCCGCTCGAGGAGGCATCAGAATTCTCCCTCGAAGAACTTATGAACCGTGCGCCGCAAATTTCCGACGCAGAAGCAGATCAAATCATTTCATACCTTCGTGCCCAACGCGAAAAGTTCGCACAGCAAGAAGCAACGCCAAAAGTCAAGAAGGAGCGGAAAGCTCCCGCAAAAGGTCCGAAACCAAAACTATCCGTTGATGAATTACTCTCAGGCCTAGATTAAACCGCCAAAGGAGCCCTTGGCATGACATCTTCAGAACTACAAGAACTCATTGACTCTCTGCGTCATCAAGCAGGGACGTGGATGGGAGACGAAGCCTGTGAGCAACTCGAGCGTTTAATTCAATACACGCTAAAAATTCACGAGCGGTCCTCACTTATCGACGCAAAATTAAAGCAAGGCTATCGGTTCATTCAGACCGGCAGCGGCCAACATTCCACCAACTAAGTCAGGGACTCCCCATGACCACCAACAATTCACTCTCCAAAATATCCCCTAACTTCCAATTCGCATGGGACTCAACATCCATCGGGGCATTCAAGACATGCCCACGCTTGTATCAGCTTTCGATACTTGAGGGCTGGCAACCACGCGAGATCAGCGTTCACCTAACCTTCGGGCTGCATTTCCATTCGGCCCTTGAGAAATACGACCATCTGCGTTTTGGCGGCATGGATTACGACCAAGCACTTCGTGAAGTCGTGAAGTATGTGTTGACAATTACATGGGACGAGAAGAAAAATCGTCCGTGGATCTCAGACGATCCAAACAAAAACAGGCTCACACTTTTGCGCTCGGTTGTGTGGTATTTGCTGCAATTCGCCGACGATCCTATCGAAACAGTTCGCCTTGCCAACGGCAAACCAGCGGTTGAATTATCGTTCCGCTTTGACAGTGGTTACACAACGTCTCACGGCGAGAGCATTCTTTTGTGCGGGCATTTGGACCGTTTAGCAATGCTGAATGGCAAGGCCTTCGTGCTTGACCGCAAGACCACAAAATCCACAATCAATTCTTCCTTCTTCGACAAGTTCTCCCCCGACAACCAGATGACCCTTTACGCTATCGCCGGGAAGGTTGTTTACAACATCCAGATCGAAGGGATCATTGTTGACGGCGCACAGATCGCACAATCATTCACACGCTTTTTGCGAGGCACAGTCCCAAGGTCCGAACCAGTCCTAGAAGAATGGTATTACGATCTCGGCCAATACCTTGCGACCGCAGAGTTGTATGCCGCCAATGGCTACTGGCCGATGAACGACAAATCATGTGGCCAGTATGGCGGTTGTCCGTTCCGCAAAATATGCAGCCTTCCACCTTCTGTCCGAAAGGAATGGCTCAAGGCCGACTTCACCCAACGGATCTGGGACCCTCTCCAAGTCCGAGGTGACATTTGATCGATCTTATCATCGTTCTTGTTGGCACTTTCGTCATCACCATCACCCTCGCAGCTTTATGGAACCAATAACATGCCTCCACTTTCACAACATCATTCATCCACAACCACAAAGCTGCTTTTCGTTGGCGATAGCGGAGCGGGAAAGACCGGCGCATTGGCCAGCCTTGCATCCGCTGGCTTTAAGGTTCGCATTCTTGACCTTGACAATGGAGTGGATGTCCTACGCGACCTCCTGACCAACGGGAAATATTCAAAAGACGCCATTGAGAACGTCGAGTATGTCACCATTACCGAGCCCATGAAGAACCAAGGCGGCAAGTTGGTGCCCGCCAAGGCATCTGTCTGGCAGCGTGTCGCCGGGATGCTAGGCGATTGGAAAGATGGGGACCGCAGCCTTGGCTCCATCACCACATGGGACGACAACACAGTCCTTGTGATTGACTCCCTGACCATGCTTTCTGATGCCGCTTTATCCTACATCCTCGCCATGAACGGACGCCTTGGCCAGCACCCGCATCAAGCCGATTGGGGACTCGCGCAAGCACTTGTCGAAAACCTTTTGCGAATGCTCTATGACGAGGGAGTCAAGTGCAATGTGATTATAAATTGCCATATCAAACCGATGGGGGACGACTCAGGGCCGGAGCGTTACTATCCCAACACTTTAGGCAAAGCACTCCCGCCAAAAGTCGGTCGTTATTTCAACACGGTTCTGCTTGCTCAAAGTTCTGGTCGTGGGGCAAATCTCAAACGCCAGATCTTCACGACATCACAAGGCACTATTGAGTGCAAAAATACAGCGCCCTCGAAGGTAGCGCAGAGTTATCCGCTTGAGTCCGGCTTAGCCGATTACTTCAAGGCGGTAAGGAATTAACGCCAGTGGCGTTAATGTTGGCCCATCACTGGGTCTATTTTAATGGAGAAAATGTATGTCTGTAAACTTCAAAGACCTCTTATCAACCAAACTCGATGACGTAAAAGCACCATCAGCCCTTCCAGAAGGAACTTACCACGGAACAATCTCATCCTTCGAATACGGAGACAACAACAAAAACAAGACCCCTTACGTTCGTTTTGCTCTTAAATTTCACTCAACCTCAGACGACGTAGATCCAAAGGACCTTGCAGACATCGACCTCGCATCTCGCAAGCTCTCCACGGACTTCTACCTCACACCAGACGCCCGTTGGAGACTCAAGGAGTTCCTTGTTTCTCTCGGCCTTAAAACCGACGGAGGTTCGTTCGACGAACTGATCCCAGAGGCAGTTGGTCAGAGCGTGATCGCGTATGTCACGCAGCGTTTCAATCCAGAACGCCCTGACGATCCGCCACGCAACAACATCAAGTCGGTAAAAGGTGAGGCATAAGGCTTACGCCTATTAATCACAGAGGGGGCGAGGAGCCATTTGCCCCCTCTACTCAAACCCCAGAAGGCCAACATGACCAGCATTGCTCTCAAAGACATTTGGATTGATCGCGGCACCCGCCAGCGCAAGGAGATTGTGATTGATGATCTCCTCGAAAGCATTCCCAGACGTGGTGTGCTGGTCCCGATTATTGTGGTGGCGGAAGAAGGCCCCGCCCAGCAACCCTACAAACTAATCGCAGGTGAACGGCGTTACACGGCCAGCCGGAAGCTCGGCCTTCCCGACATCCCTGCAAGGCTCTTGACAGACCTCTCCCCTACCGAGCAACGCATTGTCGAACTCGAAGAAAATTTGCGCCGCAAAGACCTTGGGTGGCAGGACCAGTGCATCGCCATTGCCACAATCCATGATGTCCTTTCCCAGCAACATTCCGAGTCCGACTGGACCTACGCAAAAACCGCCGAAAACATAGGCTATGGCCAAGCATGGGTTCAAAGATGCTGCCGGATCGCCAAGGAACTCCACCGCGATAACGTCCGAACCATGGACACGGCGACCCGAGCCTACAATTTCCTGTCCCGTGAAGACGAGCGAGTGGCGGCTGATGCTGTTAGTAACATCCTGTCATCGGCGTCAAAAGCGGCTAATGAGGCCTTCGATGGGGAAGGGGGTATTGATCCCTTAGACGATCTTTTGAACGCGCCCACGGCCCCGGAAAAGCCCGCCAATGCGCCCGCAAAAAGCGCCCGAAATATCCCACCCATTGCGCCGGTCGAAAATTCAATCCTCCAGCAGTCCTTCCTCGACTGGGCCCCAGCCTACAAGGGCGAGCCCTTCAATATAATCCACTGCGACTTTCCCTATGGCGTGAATGTTTTTGGAGGAAAGTGGTCAGGCAAACAAACGACATCTGGCTATCAAGACACGGCAGACATTTATGAAAAACTCATCCATTGCTTATGCGAGAACCTCGATAACATCATGGCACATAGCGGGCATCTGGTGTTTTGGCTCTCAGGGGACATCACGATACAGGCTAAAACTTTACAGATGTTTGCCGACCTTGCCCCTCAACTGGCGTTCTGCAACTTCCCACTTGTCTGGGTCAAGAGTGACAATGTTGGAATTGTCCCAGATCCCAAAAGGGAGCCGAGGCGCATCTACGAAACAGCACTAATTGCCAGCCGGGAAGACAGATTGCTGGTTAAACCCGTCAGCAATGCCATTTCTCACCCAACAAATAAGGAGCATCATCCACACACCAAACCAGAGCCAGTGCTAAAACATTTCTTGTCAATGTTTGTGGACTCTAACACTCGCCTGTTAGACCCAACATGTGGTGGAGGCTCGGCCCTCCGCGTAGCTGAAGCCCTCGGAGCCGAACACGTTCTTGGCCTCGAGATCAACGACGAATACGTTGCGAACGCGAGAAGGGCGCTGCAGCATTTCCGTATTCACC
>Ga0208256_1000013_pt1 | contig 53842 bp, 55 predicted proteins | sample CryBogCBH22Jun08_FD_184608 | JGI IMG/M metagenome (GOLD analysis project Ga0208256, IMG submission 184608) | Freshwater microbial communities from Crystal Bog, Wisconsin, USA - CBH22Jun08 (SPAdes) | ecosystem: Environmental > Aquatic > Freshwater > Lake | place: Crystal Bog, Wisconsin, USA... | reverse complement strand
TCACTTAACACTTCTGATACTCCTCGCAAACAAGTTGACGAAATTTTAAAAATTATTAATTCTGATAAAACAAATTCTCAACCATACTATTTTAGTGATATGGCGCCCTATGGTAGCAGTGTGGAAACAGTAATTACTGTAATTGATTATAGAATACAAATTTATCCATTAAACAACGCATTTAGTTTAGATACTTTAACACCCAATGCAGTTGGGGTTTATGTAAATGATGTGCAGTTAATATATGGTAGAGATTATTTGTTTAACACACAAGGGTTTGTTACAATAACTTTTGCGTTGACAAATGGAGATGTTATTTCTATCTATGAATATGAAAGTACAGACGGATGCTTTATTCCAGAAACACCGACAAAACTTGGAATTTATCCAAAATTTACTCCTCAGATATATCTAGACACATCGTTCATTACGCCTAATACAATAATCCAAGGACACGATGGAAGCCAGATTTTGGCTTATGGAGATTACAGAGATGATGTTATTTTAGAATTAGAAAAACGAATCTTTAACAATATCAAAGTTGCATACAATACTGATATTTACGATATTGCTGACATTTATCCAAGTTATACTAGACCTAATGATTATTCTTTAGCAGAATTTAATCAAGTCTTAGCTCCTAATTTTTATAAATGGTTACTATTAGTCGATACTGACTACACTAAAAATCCCTCTTATGATTCTAACAATCCTCTTACTTATAATTATAGAGGATTAAGCTCTCCATCCGGTACAGATGTTCCGGGTTATTGGAGAGGAGTGTACAAATATTTTTACGATACTGATAGACCAAATATTTGTCCTTGGGAAATGTTAGGATTTACAATTGAGCCAAGTTGGTGGACTTCAGTATACGGACCAAGTCCGTATACTAGCAATAATCTTGTAATGTGGACTGACATTGCTAACGGAATTATTAAAGGAGATGGTACATCTCTAAGCACAGTTAATTTTAAATATAAAAAATCTTATCTTGTAAATCATATTCCAGTTGATGAGGATGGAAATCTAATTAGTCCAGCTCAAGCTGGTATAGTAAGTGGTACTATAACAAATCAAACAGCTTCAAGTTTTATATTTGGAGATGTTGGCCCAGTAGAATCTGCATGGCGTAGAAGTAGTCATTATCCTTTTAGTATATTACTAACTAGTTTATTATTGACTCCTGCAAAAACATTTGGAGTATTATTGGACAGATCGAGAATTGTAAGAAATATAGCTGGTCAGCTAATTTATTCGCCTACGGGTTTAAGAATTCGTCCTACAGATGTAGTCTTGCCTAGCGTTACAACTAGCAACACTCGAGTGCAAACTTCTGGTATTATAAATTATATTATAAATTATATTTTAAGTGATACTACTACTTTATATTCTGCCTATGTTTATGATTTAACTAATATTCAAACGCAGATTAGTCATCGTGTAGGAGCGTTCACTAGCAAAGAAAAATTTAATTTAATTCTAGATAGTAAGACTCCTCTAAGTACAGGAAGCGTATTTGTTCCTCAAGAAGATTATAGCATTATTTTAAATAAATCTAGTCCTATTAAATCAATTTCTTACAGTGGTGTAGTTATAACAAAACTTACAAACGGATTTGAAGTTAAAGGTTATAACAGAACTCAGCCTTATTTTGTGTATTATCCTTATTTGCAATCTGGAGCAACAGTTACTATTGGTGGAATAACTGAAGCTTTTACGGTATGGACAGAAAATGAAAACTACGTGGCAGGTAAAATTGTAAAATATATTAATCAATATTATCAAGTTAGAACATCTCATTTGTCGACAACTGTTTTCCAACCACAATACTTTACAGCTATAGGTAGCGTTCCTATTATCGGCGGCAAGGCCGCAATATTTAGAAAAACATGGGATAGAACTGCACCAATAACAGTTCCTTACGGATCAGAATTTTCAACAATACAAGATGTAGTAGATTTTCTTTTAGGATACGGAGAGTATTTAAAAGATCAAGGATTTATCTTTGACGAATTTAATAGTAATTTAAATGCCGTTACCAATTGGGAAACTAGCGCCAAAGAATTTTTATTCTGGACTACACAAAACTGGAGTACAGGACAAGATAAGTGGGACGACTGGTTGCCAAATAAATCATTTGTCTATAATGATATTGTAAGATATAACGGAGAATATTATAAAGCTATTAGTAATGTTTTACCAGATGTTAACTTCCAATCAAAGAATTTTGTAAAATTAGATGGGCTAAGTTCTATAGGAAGTTCTGTAATAAGTCTAAGCCCAGCGGCAGATAAGATAATTTTTAACACTCCGTTGAGTGTAGTAGACGATATTAGAAATCAATTTAACGGATATGAAATTTATAAAGTAGATGGCACGCCATTAGAAGCAATTTTTATAAATTCTTACAGATCTGATAATGCAGTAAGCTATAGCCCACGAACAGCTGATGGAATATACGGAGCAACATTTTACTTAATACAGCATGAGCATGTAGTATTGTTGAATAATACTACAATGTTTAATGATACAATATATAATCCTCCCACAGGTTATAAACAAGACAGAATTAAAGTATCTGGATATGTTAGTATAGATTGGTATGGCGGATTTGATATACCTGGATTCATTTTAGACTTAGCTAAAATTACAGAATGGTCAGAATGGACTGATTATGATTTAGGTGATATTGTAAAGCATAAAGAATTTTATTATACTGCCAGCAAATTTTTAGCAGGGACTGCAACCTTTGTCGACAGTGATTGGATTAAATTAGACTCTAAACCTAGCACACAACTGTTGCCAAATTGGACGTACAAAGCTGGACAGTTTACAGATTTTTATAGTCTTGACAGCGATAATTTTGATTCTAAACAACAACAAGTAGCCCAACATTTAATTGGATACCAAAAACGTCAATATCTTGATACAATTATACAAGACGATGTAAGTGAATATAAATTTTATCAAGGAATGATAAGAGAAAAAGGTACTAGAAATGTCTTGAATAAATTATTTGACGTACTTAGTGCAGACAACCAAGAAAGTTTAACGTTCTACGAAGAATGGGCAATACGTGTAGGGCAGTATGGCGCAAGTAAGGCATTTGAAAATATTGAATTTGTTTTAAATCAATCAGCATTTTTTACAAATCCACAAGCGTTTGAATTAGTAAATTCAATTCCTTATACATTAGTAAACGATTTTGTTATAAGACAAACTCCCAACGACATTTATTTAAAACCGTTAGGTTATGCTTCGGCACCTTGGCCGCTAACTACTAACTATATACCGTTTTTAAATAGTGCCGGATTTGTAAGAAATTCTGAAGTGTTCAAAAGTTTAGGCACGTTATCAGAAATAACAGGTATTGATCCTGACACTGGATTATTATACGATATAACTACGTTCAACGCCGGATGTTACATACAAGTTTCATTTGATAATAATTCTTGGAATGTATATAAATTTACAAATTTAAATTTAAAAATTCAATCGGTATCTTTTAGTAATTCGGTATTAACATTTACTACAGAAAATATAGTAGCATTAACAGTTGGACAATATGTTGGTATTAGCCAAGTTGCTTCAATTGCTGGATTTTATCAAATTACATCAGTTAATTTAAATTCGTTCTCTGTATCGGCACCGTTAATTAAAACTATTAGTAATCCTTTTACACAATCTGCACAACTGATAGTTTATGGATTTTTAAGTCAAAAAATACAAACTACTGACAATTTAGACGATGTTATTGATAATGATTTATCAGCTAACCAACAAGTATGGGTAGAAAATTATTCAAACGGCAAATGGGCCACTTTAAGTTATAATCCAATATACTCGCAAACAGAAATTACAAATACATTCCCGATAGATAATTTAAACTATGGTAAAAATATAGTAATAAGTGGTAACGGTAAAATAGCTGTTACAGCTATGAATACTGGAGAAATTCGTATATGGGATAAGGCAGGCCAGACTAGTCCATGGATTGAACGCCAAACTATTTCGTTACCTCTTGCTTTATCTGGACTAAATGTTGCTCGCAATTTATCGACAGTGTTGGCAATAAGCGATGATGCATCATGGTTAGCAGTTGGATCTCCTTTAGCCGGCAACGTGCCGACAAGATTTAAAGGAGTATGGAATATATCTTCTAGTTATACAATAGGAGATATTGTAAGAGTATTTTATAATAATTATACACCAATCTTTTATCAAGCAATTGCAAATTCTTCTGCCGGAATAGCACCGGCCAGCGATTTAACTAAATGGAAACTAATAACTTATGTGCCATTGGATACATCAGGTACTGCTAGTGCATTTAGTGAACAAGGTCTTGTATCTCTGTACCAAAAAGACGGCAATAATATTTTTAGTTTAGTTGATCATATTGTTAGTCCAGAGCCACAGAACACTGAACATTTTGGAAATAGTATTAAATTTGGAACAAATTCCATGTATATTTCTGCACCAGGATATACAACACAAGCGGGACATGTCGGAGTTATAAGAAGATTTAATTATGCTACAGTAATAAATGCGTCTTCGCCTTATAATCCAGTAGGATCGACCGGAACAACATTAAGTCTGACTTCTACTATTGGTATACGTGCTGGAATGACAGTGTCAGGTGTTGGATTTACTAATCAGTATGTAGTTAGCGTATTAAGTTCTACATTATTAGAATTAAGTCTTGCGCCAACATCAATTCCTTCAGGAATTATATCATTTACTACAACTAGTTGGGTATTAGATTCGATTAATGTTTATTTAAGTCCTACCGGAACGTCTGCGTATGCAACTAAATTTAATATCAGTGCAGATAATACTGTATTAGTAGCATCTGGATTAGCAAACAATTCTTACGGATCTGTTTATGTTTATAAAGGCACGCCTACTATTACTCCTACACAGATAATTACAGGATCTGACGTATTTTTTGGAGTAGCATTAACTTTGACAGACTCTGGTAATTATCTAGCAATTGGAGATATAATTACTACGGTAACTAAAATTGATCAAGGTAGTGTTACAATTTATAAATTTAATTCTAGTAATAATCAATTTAATTATTATCAAAGTCTAACAAATCATTCAGCTAAATCTTCTGGATATTTTGGAACTAATTTAAGTTTTATGAACGGCGAAAATACTATTGTGGTATATAGCCAAGACGAAGACACTAGTCAATTGACTACCTTTGATACGATAACAACTACCTTTGATAAAAAATCTACCGAGTTCAGCGCACAGCATACTAATAGCGGACGAATTGATGTTTATGATAGATATGCAAACAAGTGGGTGTACAGCGAAACATTACAAACTAGCAGTCAAACAACAGACGGATATGGACTTGGATTTGCTGTAGGTGCAAATCATATATTAGTAGGTGCACCTTACAGTTTAGATTCTGGATTTAAGTCTGGAAAAATTTATGATTATTCTAAAAATTTAAATTCTTATAGTTGGAATGTATTACACTACGAAGTAGACAAACCTAATCCTAACAAAATTAAAAAAGCATTCTTATATAATAAAAAATTAGGAACTTTAATACAATACTTAGATATTATCGATGTTGCTCAGGGGAAAATTGCAGGCCTTGCAGATGAAGAAATAAAATTTAAAACATTTTATGATCCTGCAATTTATTCTGATTCGACTGGCACATTTACCGTAGTGACAGACAGTCAACAAGCCTGGACTAAATCTAAAGTAGGTATGTTATGGTGGAATTTAAGTACAGCTAAATTCATAGATGCGTATGACAATGATGTAATTTATAGAAATAGCAGTTGGAATACACTAGCAACTGGTGCAAGCATTGACATTTACGAATGGGTTGAGTCTTCAGTATTGCCTGCTGTATGGGATCAACAATCTGGAACAGTTGCTGGATTAGCCGCAAATATTAGCGGAACAAGTTTATATGGCAATAACGTTTATAGTAAGAGATCTCGTTATGACACACTAAGTCAAACAACAAGATATACTTATTATTTCTGGGTTAAAAACAAAACTACGATTCCAAATGTTTCAGGTCGAAATATTTCAGCGTCCGATGTGTCTACACTTATTTCAAATCCAAGAGGATACAACTATCCTTATTTGGCATTAACTGGTACTAATAGTTTTAGTTTAATTAATGTATCAAATAATTTGAATAACAGTGATGTTGTCTTATCAGTAGAATACTGGTTAATAGATAAAACAGATCAAAATATTCATCAACAATTTAAATTAATAAGCAACGATCCTATAACAACACTTCCTAAGTTAATTGAGCAAAAATGGATCGATAGTCTTTGCGGAAAAGATTCAGTTGGACGTGATGTTCCAGACTCAACACTTCCTGTTAAATTAAAATATGGTGTTGAAAACAGACCAAGACAAAGTATGTTTGTAAACAGATTTGAAGCTCTTAAAGAATTTGTTGACCATGCAAATATTGTGTTATCTGCAAATCAAATAACAAAAAATAAAAATATTTCAAATTTACAATCTTATGAAAAACTACCTAGTGTAATAACTGGATTGTTTGATTTGATTAAAACATCTGAAGTTGAAATTCCATTAATTAACACTGGCGGATATGTTCGACCAGTATTAGGAACTCCGGTAATTGCAGATGGTAAAATTATAGGCATTACTATTATAAATGCCGGCCGAGGGTACTTGTATGCTCCATATATTACTATAACAGGTTCAGGAGTTGGCGCAGTAGTCAGATCTACTATTAATTCAGCGGGCCAAATTACCGGCGCATCTGTTTTAAATAGCGGCGAAGGTTATACTAATAACACAACAGCTTCTGTGAGGGATTTTAGTGTATTAGTTGAAAGTGATAGCCAAGCTGAAGGATTTTGGAGTATATATTCTTATAATCCAGTTGATAACACTTGGGCAAGAGTTAGAACACAAAGTTATGATACTAGAAATTTCTGGGCATACGCTGATTGGTATGCAACAGGGTTTAATCAATTTTCGGCTATCGATTTTGCTGTTGACAATTATTACGGATTGAACTCTATTAACACAACCGTGAATCAAGTTGTTAAAATTAGAAATGCAAATTCAGGCGGCTGGGTGCTATTAGAAAAATATGCAACTTCTGCATCGACAGATTGGACACAGTCTTATAAAATTGTTGGATTACAAAACGGAACTATTCAATTAAAATCTACTCTTTATGAAAGTATCGACACAAATATTGGATACGACGGTTCGATATATGATAATGTTGTATACGATAATAACCCTTCTGTAGAATTAAGAATTATTCTACAAACATTGAAAAATAATATTTTTATAGATGATTTAAAACGAAATTATTTAGATTTGTTCTTTACCACAGTTCGATATGCACTTAGCGAACAACTATATTTAGATTGGATCTTTAAAACAAGTTTTGTTAAATCTACACATAATCTTGGAGTATTAGATCAACCGGTAACTTATAAACCTGATAATTTAAGTAATTTTCAAGATTATATTTCTGAGGTAGTACCGTATCGTAGTACCGTAAGAGAATATGTCAGCGCATTTTCTGGAACAGATTACGAACATACTTTAGTTACTGACTTTGATATTCCTCCAATATATGAAGATGGCATGGAAACAATTATCAATGCTTATGTAAGCAATGGTAAGATACAAGCGGATGATGCTAACATACAAACTTATCCTTGGAAAAACTGGTTAGATAATGTTGGATTTTCAATAACTGAACTTAAGATTGTAGACGGCGGTACTGGATATATTTCAGAACCGATAGTAACTATTACTAGTGATTCGGGTAGTGGTGCAACAGCCCGCGCATTTTTTGCTAACGGAGTTGTTAATCGAATTATAATACTAACACCAGGTTCAGGTTATCTGTCAGCCCCAACTGTAACACTAAGCGGCGGGCTATCAGTAGGCGGTAAACAAGCTACTGCAATTGCAATTATTGGAAATAGTGTAGTTAGAAGCAATTTAATTAAAATTAAATTTGATAGAACTACGTATTCTTATTATATTACACAGTTAGATGTAAGTCAAACATTTACCGGCAGATCTGGAATATTACAATTTAATCTAACATGGGCACCAGATATTAAAGTTGGAAATTCTTCAGTAACAGTTGACGGTGTGCTAATTCTTAGAGATTCGTACACATTAGCTGTAAAAACAACCACTACTAATGGTTACACACAATATTCTGGATTAATAACATTCTTAACATCTCCTGCTACAGGATCTGTAATTGTTGTAAATTATATTAAAGATGAATCTTTACTAAATGCTAATGATAGAATAAAATATTATTATAAATCAAGTAACGGATCGTTAGGTACAGATTTTGCACAATTGATGACTGGAATTGATTACGGAGGAGTTATTGTAAATGGGCTAGGGTTTGATGTAGCTACAGGCTGGGGAACGTTGCCGTACTATAGCGATAAATGGGACAGCGCAGATCCTACATTCAATGATTATATTGTAACAGTTTCTGCCAATACACATTCATTTACATTACCATATACTCCAGTAGCAGGAGTTGACATTAATGTATACCATTCAGTTTTAAATACTGATGCTTACACATCAGATGGTGTTACTACAAGTTATCCATTTAATTTGTATGATGTATTGCCAGTAGTTAGTGCAAATATAGCACACCAATCCGTCTCAATCCAGACTAATTACTACCCTCCAGCAGGTGCATATATTCCATCGACAACATTAACTGTAGCTAGCACAGTTGGCATCGTTCCAGGAATGACTGTAATTGGCGCAGGATTTGTTGCTGATTCTATTACACTTGTTCCATTGCAACAAGTGGTATCGGTAATTAACAGTACCACTTTAAAATTAAATATTGTTCCAAATACACAACCTAACGGCACATTAACTTTTACAAAAAATGTGGCTAAATCTACTATACTAGCGCTATCTAGTGTAGCTGGTATTCAGATTGGTGATGCGGTATCTACGTCGGCAGTATCAGCGTTTGGACAAGATACCGTTGTTACTGCAATAAATTCAGTAACTAATGAAGTTACGTTAAATCAAATAACATTTGTTACTATACTTAATAGTTCGTCTATAGTATTTTCTAGATCGTTATCACCGATCTTTTCTAATTATAATGCTATTTTATCTGCTCCGTTAACAGCTGGCACAAATATTATCATTAAGAGTTACTTTGATCCTGTAAGAATTGACGACCCTAATTACGGTACAATGTTGCAAACTAATAGTAATGCAGTAATGAGTACTCCAGTGATGAATGGTATTACTAGTGTAATTACGATACCAAATACAGTTATTGTAACAGATGGCGATAGATTTATTTTAAGACAAAGCACTAGCGACGGATCAGTTAAGCCATTAGATCAGGATTATGATACAGCGTTGTCTGGTGGTGATATGGGTTATACGACTGCAACTGGTCTGGCACCTGAAGATATTATTGTAGATGGTGATGATTTAATTAGTCCTACAACTAGCCCAGCACCTGAAGAAGTAGTTCCAGGCCAAATAGTGGATACACTGGCTATTAAAGTGTTTGACCAGCCTAACTCGGGTAGTGCAAATATAAAAGTAGACAAATATATTGCAGATGGCAATACTGTGCTATTTGATATAACACAGCCCATTAACAATTCCAGAGCTCTTATAGTTAAAAATAACGATTCTATAGTTACATATAACACAGATTATACAGTCGATTACAAAAATAAACAGATTAAATTTAACGTTGCTCCAATAGCTGGAAATATAGTTAGTATATTCAGTTTTGGATTTAATGGTTCTAATATTTTAGATATCGATTCTTTTGTAGGTGATGGATCAACTACTGAATTTTTAACAAAAGCGCCTTGGACTACTTATGAAACAAGTTTAGTTTATGTTGACGGTGTTGCATCAGTTATTGAATTATTCAAAACAGATTCAACCTATGCGGCTTCAAATCGAACTGGTATACGATTTGGTATTGCTCCTGCTGTAGGTTCTGTAATAAATTATGTAATTGTCAGCGGCACACAACAAACATTCAGTATTGCTAAGACTGAAAAGATTCCAACAGATGGAGTTAATCGAGTATACAATTTATTTTATCCAGTCGGAAATGTACTTCCAGCAGAATCTAATATGATTGTAAGAGTAGATCAAACTATATTGTCTAGTCCGATAAATCAGTATTATACTATTGCCAATAATGAACTTAGTTATACTGTAGATGAAGATAGAGCGATTCCTTATAGTATTACTATTGATAATATATTAGTATATGTTTCTGGAGTTAAATTGAATCTAGGAACTGATTATACAATCAATTTAGGCGGCATAACTGTAACTATAACTAAACAAAATTATAATTTATATCAAGGCCAAATTTTATCTATTAGCATTATACAAAATAATGGTTATGCATATTTGCCTAATACACAACAAATATCTTTTAGTAATGTTTATAATTCTTCAAATGTTGTAGAAGTAATTAGCTTTTACAATCATGATATTTTAGATGTTCAAAGAACTGCATTTAACATTACAACTGATATATCTTACATACAAAATTCAGTAACATATTTTAATTACACGGGCCTTGGTGCTGGAATATTACCGTTAGATAGAACAGTGCTTAATGATTCGTATGTATGGATAACACATAATAATACATTATTGACTCCTTCGTTAGATTATAAAATATCAGACGATAAAAAATATGTATGGTTGGCTCAAACACCAGCTCTTAATGATGTATTTTCTTTAATGACATTCAGTAGTAATGTGTTGACTCCTGGCATTTCTTATATGCAATTTAAAGATATGCTTAATAGAGTTCATTTTAAGAGATTAAGCAAAAATAAACAAACACAGCTAGCTAATGATTTACATTATAATGATGTAGTAATCCAAGTAATCGATGCTAGTAATTTTGATAAACCTAACACGGCCTTACAAAAACCCGGAGTGGTTGAAATTTACGGAGAACGTATTGAGTTTTATCAAATTGATGGAAACACATTGAGTCAATTGCGCCGCGGTACACAAGGAACTGGAACGCCTCAAGTCCATCCAATAGGTACACCTGTGCAAGATATTGGTCCATCAGAAACACTGCCTTATTCTGAGTCTTCTACAATAACAACTATAATTAGTGATGGAACTAATATAGTTTCTTTACCATTCGTTCCTGAAAAATCAAATGAAATATGGACTTATTCAACTGGATTCACAAGCACAATACCTACCGGGTATGGTCAGAGCGACCAGCTTGAAGTATTCATCGCAGGTTATAATGATGCAATTGACTGGATGCCAAATGTAGAATATACAGTTGGAATTATAATTAAAGTAGCGTCTTATAATTACAGATGCATTACATCACATACTAGTTCAACTAATTTCTTGGCAGATAGCGCCAACTGGCAATTCTTTATCGGAAATTTAAGACTTAAAAAGAAACCGTACAAAGTTCATAATGAAACTATTGCACCTTATAGCCCAGCTGGGGATGTGCAGTTAGATGCCGAATTTGCAGTAGATGGAGTTAGTTCAAGTTTACGATTAACAAATTTAATACCTGCCGGCACTCAAATTACTGTGGTAAGACGAAAAGGCATAAGTTGGGATAGTTCGTTAAATATTCAGTATGACAATAATAACATTGCTACTTTCTTAAAAGCAACTCCGGGTATTTGGTATAGCGACAAGGTTGGATTAACAACTAGTACAACGTTTACTGGATCGTTTGATAATAGTAGTGCTGGATTCGATGATAATACAGATCAGTGGTAACAAAGGAAAAACATAAAAAATGTCACAATTAATAATTAATACAACACCGGGAGCTGCCGATAGTTTAAAATCGGGAGCTGCCAAAATAAACAGTAATTTTACTGAGTTATATTCTCTTTCTATACCATCACTGATTGGAAATAGCGGAAAATATTTAACAACTGACGGCAATGTAGTTACTTGGCAACCGTTTGTAGCTACTAATGGTGTTGTTACCACATCGGCTTATGCTGACCCTGCTTGGATTACTAGCCTAAGTTATACTAAACTAACAAATACTCCAAACTTAGCTGTTTATTTGACTTCTAATAGCTTGTCAGTGCGGACTGGTGTTGCTAGCGGAAGCGGAGCATTAAGCTATTCTGCAAATCAATTTACGTTTACTCCTCCAGTGATACCTACATATACTGTTTCAACCAACAGTGCTAGCGGCACTGGAAGTTTGAGTTTGAGCGGAAGTGTTTTCACTTATACACCGCCAAACATATCATCATTTATTAGTTTGAATAATTTAAGTGTGATAAATGTTACTCCAAGCGGAGCCGGTAATATAGCGTACAACAGCTCTACTGGATTATTTACATTTACTCCTCCGGCAACAGTTACTAATATTACCGGTAATGCAGGAACTGCTACCGCATTACAAACTGCTAGAACAATTAATGGAATTAATTTTGATGGTACGACAAATATTACAATTCCTGCGGTTAGTATTGCTAGCAGTTTAACTACATTGCCTAGTACAGTAATAAATTCTAGTTTGCAAACAGTTGGCACATTAACTGGCTTAAATGTTACTGGAAATACAGTAATTACTGGAAATTTAACAGTAACAGGATCAACAACTAGCACAAGTACAAGCACATTAAATGTAGCTAATAAAACTATTGTTGTTAGTAACGGTAGTACTAGTAGCGCACTTAGTGATGGTAGTGGAATAGTTGTAAACGGTCCCGCAACTCCTGCTAGTTTTTTATATACTGCATCAAATACTAGTTTTACAAGTAATATTCCTTTAGTTGCTAGTTTGTTTACAGGTAACTTAATTGGAAATGTAACTGGAAATGTAACTGGAAATGTTAGCGGCACGGCTGGTACTATTACAGGAGTCTACGGAGGATCGTTAACTAATGGTCAAGTAATAACAGCATTGGGCTATACTCCAATATCTCTTAACAGTCTTAGTGTGTCAACGGTAACTGCAAGCGGCAACGGCTCATTAAGTTATTCTGCAGGATCATTTACTTTTACACCTCCTAACTTATCAAATTATCTTAATGTTAATAGTTTAAGCGTAACAACTCAATCTGCAAGCGGTAGCGGATCACTAAGTTACTTAAATGGAGTGTTTACATTTACTCCTCCAAACTTATCAAGTTATCTAACAACTATTACAAGTAGTCAGGTAATTTCTGCATTAGGATATACACCACTTCAAAATACTAGTTTAAGTATAGTTACCGGAAGTCCTGCTAGCGGTGGCGGAAGCCTTAGTTATAGTAACGGTATATTTACATTTACACCGGCAAGTGTTCCTAGTTACACAGTATCAAATAGTTTATCTTCATCTGGCGGCGGTAGTTTAAGTTTAAATGGGACTACATTTACATTTACACCTGCTAATATTCCTACTTATAGTGTACAAGCAAATAGTCCAAGTGGATACGGGGGATTGAGTTTAAGCGGAAATGTATTCAGTTATACGCCCCCAGCAATACCAACTGTTCCAACATATACTGTACAAACAAATAGCGCCAGCGGTGGTGGCAGTTTAAGTTTAAGTGGAAGTACATTTACATTTACTCCTGCTAGCGTTCCTACTTATAGTGTACAGACAAGTAGTCCAAGCGGAAACGGTAGTGTAAGTTTACTTGGAACTGTTTTCACTTATACTCCTCCAGTAATTCCATCAGTTCCTTCTTATAGTGTTACTACAAATGGTGCTAGCGGAGGCGGAGCTTTAAGTTTAAGTGGTAACGTGTTTCAGTTTACTCCAGCCGCCCAGTTATCGGCCGCAACTACTACTACACTAGGCGGAGTGATTATACCAGCAGTTGGCACTAGTGGCATTACAAATACAAGCGGTACGATTGGAATTGCAACAGCGACTTCAAGTCAATTGGGTGGAGTTAAAGTTGATAACACTACGATTACTATTAGCGGTGGAGTTATAAGTGTTCCAGTTGCAAGTACTAGTATCGCAGGTGTTGTTAAAGTAGACGGGTCATCAATTACTATTAACAATGGTATTATTAGCGGAGCAGTGACTTACACATTGCCTACTGCATCAACTAGTACATTAGGTGGAGTTAAGATTGACGGCTCTACAATTACTATTAATAACGGAGTAATTACGGCTGCTCCAACTCTTGGCGGTGCCTTAAGTAGTAGAGCAACTGTATCAACTACGACAGCAAGTTTAGCCAATGGTACAAGTGCTACGGCAACAGTAACAGCGGCAAAAGGTTATGCACTATATAGTATTCAAGTTAATGCAGGAGCTTGGGTAACAGTTTATACTAGTAGTTCAGCACAGTCTACAGATAGCTCAAGGACAATTACAACAGACCCTACTCCAGGTAGCGGAGTAGTAGCCGAAGCAATTACAACAATAGCAACTACGACATATTTTACTCCAGCAGTGTATGGATTTAATAATGACGGTACTGTTGGAACAAATATGTATTTGAAAATTTATAATAACAGCGGTGGTACAAATACTATAACTGTAACCATAACATATTTAAAATTAGAAAATTAATATGGATTACAATCAAACATTTCAATTAAGTATATATCTGCATAATGACATCCATGATAATGGAATGACATTAAAGGAATATGCTGATGCTATATTAGCGGGTACTCATCCTATTTTAGGTCACGAAGAATTTGCGTATCAATTTGGAACCACTGAATACAACATGCAATTAGTATCTAACTGGGCTGTAGAAAATAATTTAACAATAATTATGGCAGAATCTGCTATTGCAACTATTAAAATACAAGGTACTTTAGGACATCTTAAAGATTTATTTTCTGTAACGTTACAAGAAATAACAGACAACAATCGAACTTATATAAAAAATATAACACCGGTTATTATTCCTGCAGAAATTTCTCCAGCAGTAAGAGATTTATTTGGATTTGATCAAAGTTTTATTGCAACTAATCATGCAGTTCAACATGATGCATCTCATCCTGAATTAGGAAGTTCATATGGAGGATCAGCAGTTACTCCAGTGCAGATGTGTACTGCCTACAATGCTCCTGCCGGAGATGGCTACGGGGGATGTATCGGTATATTCGAGTTAACATATAGCGGAAGTCCGGAAGGTTGGCAACAACCTGATGTTACTGCTAGTTTTAGTAGAATTGGTTTAACTTCTCCCTCTATAACTACAGTAATTGTAGATGGAGTAACTGTAAATTCTACATCAACTGCTGAAAGCATGCTAGATATATACTGTGCCGGAGCTGCCGCACCTAAAGCAAAAATAGTTTATTATATTGGACAAAACGGCGGAAGTATAACAGATGTTATTAATGCCGCAGTAAACGATACCACAAACAATCCTAGCGTATTAAGTATCAGTTGGGGCCTAGGCGATACTACCAGTTATGATACAGCGTTTCAATCAGGCACTGTTAAGGGAATAACATTTTTTGTCAGTGCAGGCGATAGCGGCGCAGTTAATTTAAGTATGGCAGCAACAGTTTGTAGTCAATACATTGTATCAGCAGGCGGCACAAATGTAACACTTAACGGATCTAATGCACTTACGGCCGAAGTAGCATGGGGAGATAGTGCTGGCACTGGTCAAGGTTCAAACGGATCAAATCATAACGGAGCAACTGGTGGAGGACATAGTTCCAGTGTTGCAGTTCCAAGTTGGCAGTCTGGACTAACATATACGACTACTACAGTATCTAACTCATCGGGATTGGGAACTCCAACTTCGTTGCCTTACAGAGGTGTTCCTGATTGGAGTGCTCCTGCTGATCCTAACACAGGGTATCAATTTTATATTGGCGGCACAAGTAGTGCGCAAGGATCACAAGTACAGTATGGAGGTACCAGTGCTGCCGCTCCATTTCTTGCAGGCCTATGGGTGCGCCTAACACAACTATTAGGTTATCGAATACCCTTTAATATGACAACATTTTATGCTAACAGCACAACACTATTCAACGACGTAACCACTGGAAACAACAGAGACGGTTACTCTACTGGCTATGTTTGCACTGCTGGATGGGATGCTGTGACAGGATTAGGCAGTCCAAAAGCTGATCAAATTTATAAATTATTCCATACAGGACAAACATACCCTAAACAAAATTTTGGTTTTAGGCCTAATGGACCGGCATACCCCCGAATATCAACCGGTGCAAGAACGGATTAAACTAGCACATAATGAATACGCATAAATATAAGATAAAGAGAGACCAACATGCAGAGTAAAGACCTAACCGGAATCCACATTGAGGGACATATTAAAATATGGGATCCTGAAAGTAAAGAAATCTATATTAATAAACGTAATGCAATTCATTACGAAAACATTAGTACAGCATTAGCCAATAGCTTATCCAACAACACTGATGGCGGATTTATTAGCCAAATGGCATTTGGCAACGGCGGAACTGCAATTGATCCTACAGGAATTATTACATATTTTACTCCAAACAGTAGCGGAAGTAATGCTAGTTTATACAATCAAACTTATTCTAAAATAGTTAATCAAAATTCTACTAGCAATACTGATCCTACTAGAAATTATATGGAAGTTAGGCATGTTACTGGTACAAACTATAGTGATGTATTTGTAACTTGTTTATTAGATTACGGCGATGGCAATGGTTCTGGACAGAGCGCATTTGATAATACTAACAATAACAATAGTACTTTTGTGTTCGACGAGCTAGGTTTAGTTAGTTATAGCGCCAGTGGCAATCCGCTTTTATTAACTCACGTAATTTTTCATCCAGTTCAAAAAAGTCTTAATAGACTTATTCAAATTGATTATACTGTGAGATTACAAAGTTTAACTGGCCTAGTGTCAGTTTAAGGGGTAGCAAATGCCATATCAAGTTACGTTTACTGATTCAACAAATCCTGCTAAACCGCCAATTACAGTAGCTGATCAAGCTCTTAATAATCAAACTAGTTTAACATTTGTTGGAAAAAATTATGCAGGTTATGCTCCTATTGTTGCTAACGATTTTTTACATTTATTAGAAAACTTTGCGTCTAATACTGCGCCTAGCAATCCTGTAGAAGGTCAGTTATGGTATGATAATACTAGCGGTGTTCATTTATTAAAAATTTATGACGGTACTACATGGACTGCGGCAGGATCAGTAAAGAAAAGTGCAAGCAGTCAACAACCTGCACCGGCAAATAGTGTGGCAGGAGATTTATGGACTGACACTACAAATAGCCAATTGTATATTTTTACAGGTAGTAATTGGGTTTTAGTCGGGCCTCAATTTAGTCAAGGTACTTTAACTGGCCCGCAAGTTGAAAATATTATTGATAGTGTTAATGTTTCTCATAGCGTTGTTACCATTTATTCAAATAATAATCGTGTAGCAATCATTAGTCAGGATTCTTTTACTCCTAAGTCAACGTTACTTGGGTTCGCATCAATTAATAAAGGTATTAATTTATATACAATTAGTACTGATGCAAATCCATCAGATGGTCTTAGTGCAGGATTATGGGGAACTGCACAGCAGGCAGCTTCATTATTGTATAATGGATCCGCAGTGGCGTCTACTAATTTTTTAAGAAAAGATATTTCAGATGTTAGTAGTTTTCCTATTAGTGTAAGAGCTAACGGCGGTATAACAGTTGGAAGTGCATTAAGTGTTAGTTTGGTAACAGATAATACAGGTAACGGAATTCTGTATAACAACTCTAGTAATAAGAGTATGAGTATTAGAGTTACACAGTCAAATGTGCCATATACTGCATTATATATTGATTCTACTTTAAAAATTGGTGTAGGAAAAAATAATTCAAGCCCTCAGGCAACCTTAGATGTTATAGGCCAAGTAAACATTGGCAATGATACTGCATCTAGTTTATTTGGAAGATTATTAGTTAACGGAACTAATGATGTAGGAGATTTAAGCACTGGAATAACTGATCCCGGTGGTCCAAGTATACAAACATTAGGTGGTTTGAAAGTAGCTAAAAAAACTGCATTAGGCGATGACACTACAATTAACGGACAATTATATTTAAATTGGCTTGATTCGAACGGAATCCCACAGACAGGATCAGCGTTATTACCAACTACAACCGGCATATATGATATTGGTAGCAGTTCTTATAGTTTTAGAAACATTTATGCTAATACATTTGTAGGAAATTTTACTGGAACTTTTACTGGTACACTACAAGGTAGCATAAGTGGATCGGCCGCAAGACTAGCAAGTGCCACAGAATTTATTTTACGAGGCGATGTAGCTAGTAGCGATGGCGGAACAGCATTTACTGGCCAAACTACTAATGGAACCGCTTATTTAAATACTGTTATCAGCCCTGATTTTATATCAACGAAACAATCAGCGGCTGATTCATTAGTAACTGATCAACTATTAGTATACAGACCATCTGTTGGTTTAATTAATATGACTAAACAAGTCTTGTTTAATCATATTCCACAGATTCCAGTAGGAGTTATTTTTCCTTATGCTGGATCTGCTAGTTCAGTTCCTACAGGTTATTTGTTATGCGATGGCAGCGAAGTTCTAACATCAAAATATTCAACCTTGTTCAGCATAATTGGGTATACTTATAAACCTGCTAGTTCGTTAATTGGATTTGGAACATTTGGATTACCTGATCTTAGAGGTAGATTCCCGTTAGGTAAAGATGATATGAATAACGGACAGGAAGTTCCAAGCTCGGACGGATCTGGAACATTAGTAAATGCCGGCGGTGGTTCTGCTAACCGTGTTTCAGATATTACTGGTAAAACTTTAGGAACAGGTTCAGGTACTCAGCAAGTTACAATCGCAACTAAAAACCTACCAGACCACAAGCATAATTTAAGTAGTAGTGCCGCGCAGTATTATGCTCCAGGTCTGCCAACTGGTGTACCTGATCCGGCAGCAATTCCTTCATATGGTTTACCTAATTTTAGTACCGGTTCAGGTCTTCCAAACAGCGGAGGAGTAATTCCAGATCAAAATACTACGTTAGGAAATGCATTGAATGTGATGAATCCGTATGCAACTCTTAATTATATCATCTATACCGGAGTCATTTAATGACATATTCAATTATTTTAACTAACGGAAGTACTTTAACGCAGATTGCAGATGGTACACTTGATCAAACATCGACAGATCTTACACTAATTGGTAAAAATGCTAGCGGTTACGGAAACTATATTGATAATAATTTTGTAAATTTACTTGAAAATTTTGCTAACATAACACAACCGATACGTCCAATAACTGGACAACTATGGTTCGATACTACTGAAAATCGTTTAAAAGTTTATGACGGCACTGTATTTAAGGTTAGCGGCGGAACAATTATATCTAATACTGTTCCTAGCAGTATAACTGCCGGCGATCTATGGATAGATAGTGCCCGCCAACAGCTTTATTTTAATGATGGTACTAGTACAAAACTAGCAGGACCTATATATACTTCTACTCAAGGTATTACTGGGTTTAGTACATCTGATGTATTAGACATTAACAATATAAGCCATACAATTTTATTACTTTATGTTGCTCAAACATTAATCGGAATATTCAGTAAAGATAATTTTACACCGGCTACCGCAATAGGCGGGTTTACCGGTAGTATAACGGCAGGTTTCAATGTAGGGAATTATTCTGGAATTAAATTTAGTACACCGACAACACAAGCTGATTATTTGTTGGCTCCGGACGGAACACACAAAACTGCCGCGAACTTTTTAAGTACAACTGATAGTTCAAGCACAACCGGCACCATTACTATTCAAAATTCCACACCTTTAGTGTTGGGAGTTGGCGCCAACACAGAAATAGATGCTACATCGACATTATTTCAGATTAAGTCAAATACTGTAAATCAAAATTTTGGAATTAATACTCTCAATAATAGCGGATTGCAGAATAGTTTGTTTATTAATAGTGCAAACAAGTATGTTGGAATTTATACAAACACTCCAACTAGTACATTAGATGTTAATGGTGATGTTACTGTAGAGGGTAATCTTACAGTAAAAGGCAGTACTTTAACTGTTAGTACGACAGTAATTAATATTGCTGACAAATATATTACATTGGGCCAAGTTCAAACTCCTAATAATAGTACGGCAGACGGCGGTGGTTTAATCCTAGCAGGCGGCGCCGACACAAATAAAGTTTTCCAATGGGCAGTAAGTAATTTAAGTTGGAATAGCAGTGAAAATATCAATTTAACTGCTGGAAAATCTTACTATATTGGCGGATTTAATGTTCTTGGAACTAGTGGCGGCTCGATTGCACTGGGATCTGTAGTTACCAGTGCGCCAGGCTTAACTAGTGTAGGTACACTAAATGGTGTCAGTGTTAGTTATTTGACAATTGGCGGTACTGGAAATGAATCTAGAATAGCTTATACTAATAACAGCCAGTCTAACGGCACAATATATCTAGTTCCTAAGGGAACTGGAACAGTAGATTTTGGTAGTTTTAACTTAACCAACGTAGCAACACCGATTAGTACAACAGACGGTGCAAACAAATCTTACGTAGATACTGCAATTTCTAAAGCACCTTTAGCCTTAAGTTTAACTACAACTGGACTAACTAATGCTCAGATTGCTGGTAATTATCTAAGTAAGGTATTTCCTAGTACAGAGCATCCGGATAACACCATTGCTAGGATTGTTTGTACGGATTCAGGAACTACAACAGTTAGACAATTTCAGTTATTAGCTGGAACATGGTCGTTCCAGACTCAACTGTGATGCAAAATAGAATAAATACACTAGAATAAGGAACGGGCGAAATGTCATATACCATAAACAGATTTAATGGAACTCAAGTAGCTATAGTAGCAGATGGGACCATTGATTCTACATTAGATCTTAAGTTAATCGGCAAAAATTATGCCGGATACGGTGCAGTACAAAACGAAAATTTTGTGTATTTGCTTGAAAATTTCTCCGGATCATCGCAACCTCCTCGCCCTGTTAGCGGTCAATTATGGTTTGATAGTAGTGCAAACAAGTTAAAATTTTACGATATTAACGGTAAATTTAGAATTGCAGGCGGTGCAGAGATATCTGCAACCCAACCTACTGGATTGACACAAGGTGATTTTTGGTGGGATACAGTTAATCAGCAACTTTATTCTTATAATGGTTCAGGATTTACATTAGTTGGGCCACAAGGCGTTGCTGGTTCAGCAACAACTCAAATGCGCTCAATTAGTGTGTTAGATTCTAACGGTACATCTCATCCTATTATTGAAGCTCTTGATAACGGAAACGTAATATTCACAATTAGTTCAGATGCTGATTTTGTGCTAAACAATTCAGCTAATGCTATTACAGGATTTTCGACAATTCATCAAGGTGTTACTTTAGTCTATACTAATAATGATTCTCTTCCAGGGCAAACTACAAGTAATCATAGATTCTGGGGAACATCGACTAATTCAGACCGCCTTGGCGGATTAAGTGCAAGTAATTTTATTCAAACTGGAAATGCAGTATTTTCAAGTTTAGTTCAGTTTGGAGATGCTGGTTTTACAGTAGGTGCAACTCCAGCTAAATTAAAAATTTACAATAGTGCCGCTACTACTCCAACAATTATTAATCAAGTAGGCGATACTTTAGCTTTTGAAACAACTGTTAATGCTGTTACTAAAAATCCATTAAATTTAGTTGGATCGGACATGCTTCCAGGTGTAACATTATCTAATAATATCGGTTCTAGTACGTTACAGTGGAATAATATCTACGCTGGATATGTTTATAGTACTGCTCAGCAAGCTGATACATTGAGTGTTAGCGGAACATATAGAACTGCAAGTGTTGCTAGTGCAATTAATACTATTGCAGTTCGTGACAATTTAGGCAATTTAAATGCTACATTATTCCAAGGTACTGCTACTAGTGCTAATTACGCTGACTTAGCAGAAAAATATCTTGCAGATAAAGAATACGAGCCAGGCACTGTAATATCAGTAGGTGGCAGTGCCGAAGTACGTGCTAGCGTTTGGGGAGAAAGACCAATTGGTGTTGTTTCTACTAACCCTGCGTATATGATGAATAGCGAGCTAGTAGGTGGAACATATATTGCCCTTAAAGGTCGAGTACCATGCAAGGTTACTCAACCGGTGAATAAAGGCGATCAATTACTTGCAACTAATGGCGGCTTGGCAATATCTATTCAAAATATTGATGATACTGCTGTAACATCGCTATATCCTTTTGCTATAGCATTAGAAGACTTTGATGGTAGCACCGAAACTGGTGTTATTGAAGTTGTAGTATTATAAATAAAAGCTAATTTAAAGGTACATTATGGCAGGTCAAGGAACGTTAATTGTAGCAACAGATTATAATACAATTCAATCAAAAATTGCATTGGTACTTGGTACTGGCTCGTCAGATTACGGATATAATCAGCAAGTTTTGAGTAGCCAAGTTAATAATCTAAATACTAAAATTACAGTTACTCAATGGAATAATTTAAGAACAGATTTATTATTAGCTCGCCAGCATCAAACTGGTACAGATCAAAGTGCTAATTTAGCTTTGCCTACAACTAGTACTACTATTAAAGAAGCGGATCGTGCGGCGTATAATAGTTTTGCAGATGTAATTACAACTAATAGATTAGTAGTTCCTCCTAGCAGTCAATACTCTTTAATTCCTACGGTAGCTCCAGTGGTTAGAACTAACCCTTGGGCAAGTACAATTAGTTATACATTAACTTTAAATTTTCCAGGATACACTAGTGGTTCGACTGTAGTTTCTGCTATAAACAATGCCCGAGCATTTTTTAATGCAGGCGGCAGTGTTAAATTTAGTGCTAGCTTTACTAATTACACTACTGACGGATCATTAGGCGTTAATCAATCTTGGGCAACATTGCTAACTAATATGGGTACGATTAATTTTGGTGCCCATGCAACGACTAACACTGGCTCAGGCACTCCCCAGGCTAAAGGATTTTTTGACCTTACTACTAGCGATCAATTAATTTTTACTAAATTAGTCGATCCTGCTTATACTCCTACATATAGTCCTAACCAATATGATTTGTATGCAAGATTTGGTAGTACTAATGCTCAAATTATTTTTACTCCAACATTTAGTTATACTGGCGGCGGCAATATTCATGAAGCTGCCAACGGTACATTGACTAGTAATGTAACGATATTAACACCTAGTGGTAGCAATGTTTCAGTTGCCGCTCCTACAACTGTTAGTTCAACTTTATAATACCATAACCCATTGACAAGCTAATTACTGTAGTGTATTATGTACACTACGGAGTTTATCTATGGACGAAAGAATTGAAAAAGCGTTTGAAACAGCCAACTATATGGCTACACTTTCAAATCAAAAACGAATAATACAAGAAGAATTTACACAAGAGTTAGTGTTTTATATTAACGGTAGTACTTTTCAAATTACCACAGAACTAATTTGTTATGTCAAAACATTAATTGATATAAATCGTACAATTGATGTGATATTAATCGATAGTAATAATGTGCCTGTACTAATCGATGACATACAACAGTTTTTTAACGATATTTCAAATCAGTATTTTACAGCTACTCAAAAATATTTAGAAAAATACGCCGATATTAGAGTTAAAAGAAAAATTAAGGATATTGTTGAGTTATGACACAAGGTGCAGTTCTTGTTGCTCAAAATAATTCTACAATTGACTATGTTAAATTGTCTGTATTTTCAGCTAAACGGATTAAAAAATTCTTAGATATTCCGGTCAGCATTATGACTGACAGCCGGGGGTATTTAGAATCACAATATCCTGATCATCCGTTTGATCAAATAATAGACATACCAGCAGATGGAAATTATTTCCAGCGTAGATTTAATGACGGATCGTTATCGAGTAAAATTCTTGAATGGAAAAATTTATCAAGATATCTAGTATACGATCTTACACCTTATGATACAACTCTAGTGCTAGATGTTGATTATATTATAAATTCTTCTGTATTAAAATTAGCATTACAGGAAGATTATCCTTTGCAAATTTATTCGCAAAGTATGGATATTGCAGAATGGAGAGATTCATCAGAATTTAAACGTATAAATCCTTATAGTATACCTTTCTTTTGGGCTACTGCATTTGTATTCAATAAAGGTAATATAACGGCTTCGTTCTTTGCGGTACTAAGTCATATAAAAGATAACTGGGAATATTTTAGAACACTTTATTGTGTAACTAGTCCTATGTTTAGAAATGATATAGTTTTTAGTATAGCTATACATATTATGAATGGAAAAAAATCTGGAGATTTTGCCAAAGAATTACCCGGAAAAATGATTTATGCAAAAGATACAGATATTCTTATCTCCGCTGAAGACACTACAATGAAATTTTTAGTAGAAAAAAAGGATTACTTGGGTGAATATACTTTAGCAAAAACACAAGGACTTGATATTCATGTAATGAATAAATTGAGCCTTAGCCGATACATAGACGGAGGTTCAGGTGTCTAAAGGATTTTTATTATTTGCACAAAATACTGATTCTATCGATTATGTTAAACAGGCGTATGCGCTTGCTCTCAGTATTAAAATTAGTCAGAATAGCATTAACAATGTATCCTTAGTTACTAATTCAAAAGTTCCTAAAAAATATCGTGATATATTTGATAAAATTATTCCGATTCCTTATTTTAAAATAGTGGAAAATAGTCCGTTACAAGCCGAACACAGATATCAATTATATAATGCTACCCCTTACGACGAGACGATTGTATTAGATAGCGATATGCTACTGACAGAAGACATTAGTAGTTGGTGGGATTATTGTAAAAATTACGATGTGCATTTTTGTAATCGCATTACAAATTATAAATTAGAAACAGTAGTAGATACTGTACATCGTAAAACATTTATTGCAAATCATTTGCCTAATGTATATTATGCATTACATTATTTTAAAAAATCCGATCAAGCGAGAGAATTTTATAAAGTTCTCGAATTTGTAGTTAATAATTGGGAAGCATGCTACGGAAAATTTAGTCCTACTGAATATCAAAATTGGTTAAGTATGGATGTTTCTACGGCAATTGCAATTAAGATTTCAGGGATGGAAGATAGCATAGTTAGTCTGCATAACCCAATGCAATTTACCCATATGAAAACTCCTATTCAGGGTTGGCCTATTGTTCCCGATAGTTGGCAAACTGCTGTTCCTTGTATACTAAATGATAAAGGAAATATTATAATAGGAAACATACAACAAAATAGTTTGTTTCACTACGTTGAAAAGAATTTTATCAATAATACTATATTATCTAAATTAGAGGAGTTAGCAAATGAACGAAATTGATGACGGATTAAGCCCCGAAGATTTAGCTAATATTGCAAGAATTTCATTTAAGCCAATTTACAGAATATATTTTGATTTGGAAACTGGGGAATTATTAGCGGCATCAAACGAACACAGGCCTGAATATGATCATAGTATAGTAGTTCCTTACGAACAGTACGATGCATTGGTTTCAGGTCAGGAGCAATTTAAAGATTGGGCAATTGTTAAAACTAAAAATCCTGATAATGAATACGGAGTGGATTTAGTACAAAAAGAATTCCAAGGTCAGGCATTTAGAAATCACATGTTTGAATGGATTGTTAATCCTCCTACAAAAACTACAGAACTAGTTGTTCATTGGGATGAGTATAATAAACAATGGATCTTTATTATATCAGATTCTGCTAGAAAAAAATTTTATGATAAAAAAATAACTACAAGAGTAATTAAAATTTTTATAACACTTAAAAATGATTTAGATTTTTTAATTAGAACTATAGATATTGAATTGACATCTTTGATAGCGGATAAAGTAGTTGTGCCGTTTGACACAAATTTAGAATCTCAAATTAATAAAATATCTGTTAGTTCAAAAACTGTTTTTGATAGCTACGGATTAAAAGTATGGAAAATTAAAACAAAATGATAAAAGTTATAGATCAAGATATTATATTTTTAAGTTACGATGAACCTAATGCTGAAAAAAATTATGCAGATTTGCTAAAAAAAGTACCTTGGGCAAAACGTGTACACGGAGTTAAAGGTAGTGATGCCGCTCATAAGGCCTGTGCAAAATTATGCGAAACTGAGTATTTTGTTACAGTTGATGGTGATAATATAATTGATCCTTCATTCTTAGAAGTTGAAATTGATTTAGATGAATTAGGATTAACTAAAGATTATGTGTTTAGTTGGTGCGGTAAAGTTCATGTTAACTATCTTATGTACGGTAACGGCGGACTTAAAATGTGGACTCCAGCGTTTGTAAACAATATGCGTACACATGAAAATTCGGATCCTAACGATACAAAAGGTCTAGTTGAATTTTGTTTTGATGAAAAATATTATCAATTTAATGAAAACTATTCAGAAAGTTTTACCAATGCTAGTCCATTTCAAGCATGGCGAGCCGGCTTCAGAGAAGGCGTAAAAATGTCTTTGAATCAAGGTGCTAAGGTAGCAGATCTTAAAACAATTTGGTGGCAAAATTATGATAGATTGCTAGTGTGGTGTAACGTAGGCGCCGATGTTACTAATGGGTTATGGAGTGTATATGGTGCAAGAGAAGGAGCATATCTGACTAATTGTACAGATTGGGATTACGCTAATGTTCGTGATTTTGATTGGTTGACTGAACAATGGGAAACTAGATATAGTAAAGTTACTGATGAAATGCTACCTCACGAAATCTCTGGATTAGGTTATACACTTAGAGATGAATGTGGTTTAGAATTGTTTGAACCATGCAAAGATTCTAGTAAGTTTTTCAAAAGGGTTTTTAATAATAGTCCAAGAATTGTAAGGAAAAAACATAATGTATGATATCGCATTTATAAGTTATCAAGAATCCGACTCTACAACAAACTATATAAATTTATTAAAAAAAGCTCCCTACAATAAAATTTTTAGAGTACAAAATGTAAAAGGAATTCATCGAGCTCATGTAGAAGCCGCTAAAAGATCAACCACTAATATGTTTTATGTTGTTGATGCTGATGCATTTATATTGCCATCTTTTAAATTTGATATAAAATTAGATCCTAGCGAAGAGGATATTGTACACGTTTGGCGTAGTGTCAATCCTATTAATGGGTTAGAATATGGTTACGGTGGAATTAAACTTCTTCCTACAAAATTAACTTTAAATATGGATATTGACAGTCCAGATATGACTACCAGTATTAGTCCTAGATTTAAAGTAATAGAAGAAGTTAGTAACATAACAGTATTCAATACTGATCCGTTAAGTACCTGGCGTAGTAGTTTTAGAGAATGTGCCAAATTAGCCAGCAAAGCAATTCACGGTCAAATTGATGACGAAACAAAACATCGACTAGATACTTGGAGATTTAATAACAGCCGAGAAAAGTTTTCTGAATATTCTAGAGGCGGTGCAAGTGCAGGCGAATGGTACGGAACAACATATAAAGATGACCCTGAAGCACTTGCAAAAATTAATGATTGGGATTGGTTAGAAGAACAATTCAAAGTGCATATTGAACTGTTTCCTCCGGAGACTTTTAAATAAGATCTGTAGTCATTGGGAAGATCTTAGCTATAACTTCGGCACAAGCGATAGCAACTTCTTGATGCTCTTTTTGTGTACCGTTTGAACTACGCAATTCAATAAAATGAATCCAACTGCGTAGTGTGCCATTCATATACAAACGACTTTCAATAAGTCCTTCTGGCAGTACAGCACGAGCTTGTTCTTTGGCAATACCTTTACTAACAGCCCATTCGTATGCATCACGGCTTTGTTTAATAACTAACTCTTGCATACGTTCCCATTGATAAGCAAGAAAACGATCTTCGTCGTTATTATGAATATCAAGCTCTATACTGTTTTGTCTATTTTTGGTATCTTGCTTGCGAGCATCTCTAAGTACAAAGTTGAGATCCTTTGTTGGGTCAGCATAACGTTGGCTGAACTCTTGAAAGCTGAAGCTTCGATGTCTAAGGATTTGTCTTGCGATATCTCTTGTAGTAGTAATCTCGATGCAGGCGGACACCATTTCGAGAGGACTCCAATGTTGGTGCTTGATAAGATATCGTATGAGCTTTTCTGAGGTTTCTGTATTAAGCTGATTGCTCGGGTTACTGACTCTTGCACAGTAGGCAATGAGTTCTTGTGCATCCGAGATTCCCATGCTAGCGAATTCTTCAGTTGGCTGGCTGTAACTAAGCAATTTAACATTCATTTATAACTTCTTTTTCTTAAGGAATTTTTGAGTGCTACGCTCGATGTCTTTTTTAACCCTAATAGTGTCTAGTTTAAAATCGACATCGATTATTTCACTTTCGTAGCGTTTAACCATTTCAGATAGATTCTTTTCAAAGGCAGTCCATCCTTCTCGTTTAACTTGATTAGTTATTTTAATTTCCCAAGTTTTGCCATTTTTAAAATTAATCATAACTGCATGTACATACCCAAGAGGTAGTACATTTAGTTTGATATCGCCAAACACTTCCGGCCAATTTGCTATGACATCCTTGGGAAGTACTTTTCCCGATGATGTCACGATGCGTCAGTTACCTTGGTCTTCTTTGCTGTAGGTACTAATGCTTCTGCTTGACGTCTTAATTCAGCCGCTTGTTTGCTTAAACGATCAGCATCACTTCTAAATTGTTTAGCTTGTTCTTCTGGTGTAAGCGTTACATTAGCACTTATAGTGGGCGTAGTATCAATTTTTTCTTCTACGACTGGAGCTTCTACAGTTTTAGATGCAGTAGGTTCTGCAGAATTTGATTTAAGTGATAAATCGTCAACTGCAACACCGCGTTGTTCAGCAATAATTTGATTTAATTCTGACAACACAATACTACCTGATGTAGTAGGAGTCATTTCTACTTCGCTAGTACCTAGCTTAACTAAACGACCTTGAGCATGTAATGCCGCTAGCATAATACTGCCATCGGAAAAATTACTACGTGCCATTACTTCGGCAAACTCGTAGGAACTTTGCCCAGCATTACTTTCTACTAAATTGATTAAACTATCGTGATAGCTATCTGGTAAATTTTCAGTTGGTACAATTAGGCAACTATGTGCATCGCCTGGCAAAGTACGATATACTACAATACATTTTTTCTTTGTAGATATAACTCTGCCTACATGTTTGAGTTCGGCCATAATATTATCCTTGAGCTTTTTGTGCTTCAGCTTGTTTTTGAACCTGATCTAAAAAAGCAGATAGTTTGTTATAAATCGTACCAACTGCTACCATTTCATTTGGTTTAAATGCACCGCGTGTGCTAGCAATATCAATAATGTTTTTCATTGCAGCCAAATCGTTAATTGTTAAATCGTTATTTTGATCTTGTTGTGCAGTATTAGTTGGTTGTTCTTGTGTTGGTTCTTGTACAGTATCAGTCATATGTATCTCCTTTGAAAAGTACTAATATAATTATCTTGTTTACAAAATAGGACAAGCAATCGTGAAAAAACTTAACTCTTTTTCTGATTCAAAACCAATACGTGTATTATACACAATAGTATTGGAATTATCTAAACCTATGCCTTGTCCTATGTAATACCGATTATTTAAGTTTTTGCTAATCCAAGCATCTAAAGATTTGATTAAAGTAGGATTATATTTGTTTATAGTTGTATACTTAAAATGAGGGCAGGCAAAGTCAACCCTCCGTAAATTAAAGTAATTTAAAGGATTGGCCTTTCCCGCTTTTAATGTCATGCTACTTCTTTAACTTGTTCGTAATAAGCAAATTCCCCGAATGGAGGAACAATCTTATCATTGCCGTGTATGATGAATACTGTATCGCAATACAATTCATCACCCCATGAACCAAACGGATATCCGTCAGTAAACATGATAAACTTCTTAGGCTGAATATCATTTTCTTTCATGTATTCCCAGTTAGCATCAAAATCAGTTCCACCACCGCCCATTGGTTCATAGCTATCAAACTCATCGATATTGTAACCGTCAAAGTCTGCTTCGTTATACACTCGAGTATCAAAACACCAAACTTTAATTTTAAAGTCTTGATATTCTTGCATAATGCCCTTAATTTCACTTAAGAAGTCTTTGGCTTGTTCATCACCAATAGAACCTGACATGTCAATAGCTACACAGATATCAATTGTTTCTTGAAATTGAGTGCCTGGTAGAATTGCGTTCATATGCCAACCCTTACGATTAGGACGCATGAATGAATAATCGTTTTTAATAGTGCTTTGGATTTGTTGACGTAAAATTTCACGCCAATTCATTTTAGGCTCTGTAAATTCTTTAATCATGCGTTGTACACTAGCAGGAGTGTTACCAGCACCTGCGGCATTTGCGGCTTGAATTGTAGCTTCACGAATCTCGTCACGAATCTGTTTTAATTCTTCTTTAGTGTACTTTGGCTGACCATTTTTGCCATCTTCTCCCCAGTCAATGTGCTCGTCCAATAATTGTCCAAGTGCATTGAGTTCATCTTCGTCCATTTCATCAAAAATTTTGTCGTAGACTTCTTCTGCGCCCATGCCATAATATTTAGGATCATGGAAAATTTTAATATCAGGAATTTGATGATCGCCGATACGGTCACGGACTAATTGTCCGTTTACACAATAATCAGCGGCAATGTTAAAAATGCGCGGATTACGTCCTTCTCGCCGACCCATATGATCGAATACATTATGCAGAATTTCATGTGCAATAACAAACTCGACTTGTTTAACTGTTAGTGGATCGAAAAATTTACGGTTAAAGAAAATAGTACGACCGTCTGTAGCCGCAGTAGGTAACCAATCGCTAGCTTCTTGTATTTTTAAGCGTGTAGCCATATTACCGAAAAACGGATGACGAAGTAGTAGACCCACACGGGCTACAATAATTTTGTCTATAACTGGATCTGCGTGTGACATTTATGCTCCTGAATTGTTACTATGTATATAGTATAACACCTCCCGAAGGAGGTGTCAAATAGTGCTAAACCAAATTATTTTTCTGTAGCTTGGCTAATGTACTTGCCAAATTTGGCATGGAAATCATCAAAACATTTGATTTCGTCTGGATCTAACGGCAACTTGTAAGTTGACAATGCTAGTTTAGTACCCATAATAACCAATTCTGTTTCAAAATTATCCATAATAAATTGGAAGAAATTATTAACTTGATCGTTCCAGTTTTTAGCTTTCTTCTCGCAAGAATCTTTCAATTCATAGCACAAAGATACAGTCAAAGAGTACATTGCTGAAATCTCTTTTGAATCCATTTTCTTAACTTTGCCACTCAAAATGTCTGTAGGATTAGGCATTTTGCTAGCATGTTTGCGGTGCGCCATAAACTTAACAGCCAAACCTTCACCAACTGAACCGGACACTAAGTCTGTTAGTGTGTCGTTATCACAGTCATCGTCTGTAAGTAATTCGCTTACAAAACTCCAGCTACGTGGAGTAGCAAAGGCACGTGAACTGGACTTAGGATCGAAATCATACAAGTCTTTCTTAGAGAAAGTCAAAAAGCCCACAACATCTTGATGAATCTTGTTGTCAACAGCCCAATCAAAGTAGTCATCCCAATCTACAGTCATTTCCAAGTGAACAAAACGATTAGCCAACGGAGCTGGCATACGGAATGTTACACCTTTGTCAGTTTCACGATTACCTGCCGCAACCAACATAACATTGTCTGGCAAGTGATAGGTACCTACACGACGATTCAAAACTAATTGATAAGCCGCCGCTTGTACACTAGGTGCCGCACTGTTCATTTCATCCAAGAACAAAATAATGTTCTTGTGCTTACTTGCCATTTCTTGTGTTGGCAATTCGCTAGGAGGTGCCCAACGCATAGTGTTATCGTTAGAGTCAAAATATGGAATACCTTTAATATCAGTAGGTTCCCAAAGGCTCAAACGAACATCGATAACATGAGCATCGAGCTCAGTACCGAGCTGTTTAATAATATCGGATTTGCCAATTCCGGGAGGACCCCATAGGAAAATTGGACGCTTGTTTTTAAATGCTTTACGCAGAGATTTTTTTGCACCTTGGGGGCCAACGGTGCGAGTAGCTAGATCTGATGCCATTTCTTTTCCTATCTTAGTTTAAAAAAAGTGTTGTTGAATTAACGCTCTATGTATCTATTATACAATAGTACCGTAACTAAGTCAACTATTATTTTGGCTAGCTAGTTCTTTTTCTCGCTCATTCATGGCTTTAATTAAGCCAAATTTTCTGATGTCGTCGGAAAACAACATCAGTTCAAATCCTTTCTTTTCAGCGAACACAGTAATTGACATTGGTGTAAGATAATACGGACAATCGATGTATCTTTCCAAAAATACGATTGTTTGAGGACTTAGTTCAATTGGTTCTGTAAACGGAATTTCGTACTCTTTTAATTCCAAATCTCTTACCAAAAATTCGTAACCTTCTTCGGTTAATCGAAATGCATTTTCTTTACCAACTCGATTACTTTGCCACCATTTACGACCAAATAATTTTACATTAGCCTCGTCTGTGCTTTTACCCCATTGCTCCAGAAATATTTTGGTTAATGCATTTCGATTAATCATTTTACTATAGTGCCAGTAGTCAGCATAACTACTTGAAAATCTTCACAGCCAAATGTTAAGTTTAATTTTTTGGCTAAATTACGTGCGTGGCCCGGGTTACTAAAAGATACTTTTTTATACTTAGGACCAGGATAATTGACTAGACTATTAAAACTTTTAAGATTAAACGGTTCATTTTTATAAAATACAGCCCAAATGGCTTCTGCTTCTAAAATCTGTTCAGATTTATAAGTTTTCTTGTTTGTGTATTCTAATAAAACTTTTGGCTTAGGTCTTGACATAATATGCGTCCTGGTAATATACGCATATATTTATCTTTTATTCTGTGTTACCGAAGTCACCACCGTCTAATTGTACTGTAACAACTTCAGAGCTTACACTAGCCTTTAATGCGTTATACATACTTTCATAGTCTTGATTCATTTTAATTAAAATTTCAGTAAGAGCCAAATTTAACATTCTTGCTTGTTGAATAGTAATTTTAACTTCTTTGCTTTGACTTAATTCGGCGGCTTTTATCAGTTGAATTAACTGACTAATTGGTGTAGTATTAATTGGATTTTGCATTTGCCAATACCGTTTTCATTTCTAGTTTATCCATAAATGGTCCTTGATATGGATATCTTTCAATAGTAATTGCTTTAGGACAGAAACTCTTAACCCAGCCCTTGTTAAATTTAATAATATAATATCCTGCACAATATAAACTTTTACTTTGCAAACTCTTAGTGAATAACGGGAGTTTACGTCTAACATCATACATACTGTTATAAGGAACACATAATGTCGGATATCCATGACATTCATGTTCTTCAGGTTGTGTAACTTTTACTTTAGTATTATTTAAAAAGAAACCATCGCCAAATTGTTTAGTTAAGTCTTGTTTCTTATTAAACATTACTTCGCCTTGAGTACTACTTAAAACAAATTTGTTGTTTTCTTTTTTATGTAAGGTAGCAATTTTAGTTCCAGCTTGTTCTACAATCCAAAATTTTCCATCTACAATAGGTTTTGCGTGTATGTCTGTCATTATTCTTCCTTATATTTTGCTTGAAATGGTTCTGCATAAGATTGTATATTTTCTGCAATCTTTTTCATATCCCATGCATTACAGAATTTTAGCATACGAATACCCACTTGATCTACTGCTTTAGGTACTGCGTTAGCTGTAATTGTTTCTTTAATTTTAACCTTAATATCATCAGGTTGTGCAGTCAAATCACATAACTGTACATTACGTTGATAATCTTCTAAGACACGATGTTCTAAACCATTGTGGTCAACCCATCTCTGAAGCATGAGATTGTTCCACGCAAATCCTTTGGCTTTACGATCTTCGAACGCTTCAGTAAGACCAACTTTGTTTTTAGAACCTTTAGTACGCACACCTGGATACGCCGAGAAGACATTATCACTGGTATCGCCACGCATACATTTCTCGAATAGCATCCACTCTGGATCCTGCGCCGACTTTGGTTCGCCTGTTTTTTTGTCTTTAACGGGTTTACCTTTTGCATCAAAGATACCTTCGTGTGTAATATGTAAATCGCCTACACCATTATATTGGCTAACAGTTGGACTTACTAACTGTGCAAAATCTCCATCTGTTGAAATAATGACATGCTTGGTATCTGGATGTGCTTGTATCCAGCCTGCAATCAAATCATCCGCTTCTAAGTTAGGATGTTGCATTACTGTAGCATTAGTTTTTTCTGTAATAAAATTTTTAAATTCGTCAAATGCTTCCCAGAATAACTTGTCTTCCTCTTGCTCTTTGACAGTCATAGCCGCACGAGTTTCTTGCCTGTTTGCTTTGTAAGGCTTATAATAGTCCTTGCGCCACGATCTGCCTTCGAGACAGAATACTACATGAGTGCCACCAAAATCATGCCATGCCTTTTTAATACTGTTAAGCGTGATATGAAATGCCATGCCAAGTTTAATATCGGCAGAGCCTTGAACTACGTGTCTAGCACGAAAAAATGTGTTAGCTGTATCGACTATAATGTGTGTCATTCGACTGATGCTTTCCCGTTACCGAGTTTATTTACATTGATAAAACCAGCACTAGATCTTGTAGGATCTTGTCCTGCCTCTGCTAGCATGTTTCCGGCTAAATCACGAAACCAACGATCAACAATATATTCGTCAGGATCGCCATCGAATCCATAACCAGCTTGTTTCAATTGTACTATAAATTCATTATTCCAGTCAAGCTCAAAGAAGCCATTCCGCACATTTTCTGGATTAATTTTAGTATCCAAAACTCCTACCCATGCTTCTCCTCTTTCAGTAGCACGTTCTTTTGGAGTCATTTTTGCTTCTTGTTCGGCAACCTGTGCTTCAGCAGTTGAGGCTATAGCCTTTGCTTCCATTTCTTTAAGCATCTTTAAGTTTTCTTCTAACTTATCGATACCAAACCATTTTTTAATTAAATTTTTCATTTTTCATCCTTGCAATCGCAACGTCTTCCTTGATAGCAGTTTCCTGTACAAAGAGATTTAGAACCTTTAGTAAACGCAATAACACATACTACAAATATTGTTACCAATAGTAATGCTATAATCATTTCAAACATTAGGTACCCCATTCGTTTTTAAAGAGTGGAACTTGTAAACGGTCACTGTAACGCCACCCACGTTTCATAGCCGCTAATGCTACATTTTTAGCATTTAATGTATACACACTTTCTACACCGCCCACTGGCATTAGATAAATGTGTCCTTTGAATCCTGCCGATTTAAACGCATCTACTGCACGTTCTGCATCCTCGATATCTTGTTCTGTAGCAACAACAAATTTAAGATATGCTATACCAACTTGTTCGTATTCACATACTATTTCGGGTTTAATTGCATCTTCCCAAGATTCACCACTTGCCGGTAATTTTGCACTTACACTGAATGTAATTTCTCTCTGTTGACGAGGTAAACCTTTCCATACACTCAAATAATGTTTAAATTCTGTAGTTAATTGTTGAGTACCATTTGTTTCGAACGTAATTTCTTTTAAACCGGCCATCTTAGGATGATCCAACAAATCAGGATAAGCACGTTGCCATCCTAACAACGGTTCTCCGCCTGTAATAACTAGATGCTCGTCTTGCCATTCGTTATATGGAATAATTTCTGTAATACGATCTGCTATAGCATCTGTAGTAAGCATTGGACTAAGGTCTTTAAAGCTAGGATGCCAACTAGCATAGCTATCACAACCGGTTGATACTAGTGGCAAATCTTCATATTTGTTATATAAATGTACAACACTAGCAATATCTTCTGCTTCTGTGCTTAGTTCGCCTCGAGGCATGCCAAAGCCTGCACACTTAAAGTTACAACCAAATGTACGTAAGAAAACAGACGGTACACCCATGTAACGTCCTTCGCCTTGTACACTATAAAATAATTCTGCAATTTTAATTTTACTCATCTTCATCTTTCTCTAAATATTGACTTACTTGATCTTCTGCATCTTGTATGCTTTCAGCCCATACTGTAAATGTAGCGATACCTTTACTAGCACGAATATCAAAAGGAATAGTTCCGTTTGGAATCCAGTTATCGCCTACTTCTCGTTTAATAGTAAATTTTTCCATCGTAGTTGTTTTCATACGATAGATTAATTCATCAGTTAGTTGTTTGGCGTTTTGCATCCTGTTCCTCCTTGAATTTTGCTACATCCTCTACAGCACTTAGCAGTGTGTGAGCATAGTTAAATGCTTGTTGTCGACGCATGATTACAGTAGACTCTGTATCAATATAACCTTTAGTCAACAATGTCCAAATAGCATGCCAACGAGTTTTACTCCACCAATTGCTTTTTACAGTTGTATAGATAGTAACACTAACATCATTCTCTTCAGCCTCGACCCACATGTGATGATCGTGATCGGATGCGCCACATTCACATGTAACACGGTAAACTTTTGAGTTGCCCCAATCGTTTGTTTTCATAATGCCTTCGGCAGGTGTTTGTACTATCATTTTGAAGCGTATTCCTGTTGCATCTTAATATTGTCAAAGAATTCTTTCTTTGTACCGTGGTCGTCTTTGAACGCACCTTTTAATACTGTAGTTTGTGTAAGACTGCTCTTGGCCATAATGCCGCGATTTTCACAGCATCCATGTACGGCTTGTACATACACACCTAAGTCTTGTGCTCCTGTGGCTTTTTGGATTTCCCTAGCAATGTCATTACAAAGTTCCTCCTGGAGAGTACCACGTCGGGCACACCACTGTGCAATTCTTGTGTACTTGCTGAGTCCGATAAGTTTCTCGGCCGCAATAATACCAATATAAGCAACGCCGGTAACGGGTTGGTGATGATGGCTACACATACTGCGAAGCTCACTACGAACAACTAGCATACCTTCATAACGGTCCACCGAGTCGTTTGGAAATGCTGTTGCGTCTGGTGCTGGGTCATATCTTCCACTCATTATTTCATTAAAGTACATTTTAGCCATTCGCTTGGCTGTGCCTTTGCTATTAGGATCTGTTTCGCGATCAATCAGCAATGCATCTAAGACTTTTTCAAAAGCCTTAGTAGCTTCTTCGATTAAGACTTCTTTTTGTTCTTCGTCGACAAACTCGCTAATGTTGTCACCGGCCCAAAAACGCTTGCCTCGTCGTTTCATTTGAAAGCGGATAACATCCGCTAGATTACATTCTTTATAATTTTTGTCATCATCGTCTTGCTGTTCTGCGCCAGCAAGAATATTTTCGTGTTCGTATGTTCTGGATTCAGTCATTATTACTCCTATGTGTTATTATATGGGTTTATTTAGGCGATTGCAAGATATTTTCTGCTCGAAGTTTTCTACATGCTTCTTTTACAGCAACAGGATAATCGGGGTTAATTTCAGAGATTGAGCAATCGTAACGTACGGTTACGTGGGGGTGTTTTAAAGCCATGTATAATCCAAACACAACAACACCGACACCTGATAATATTACTAGTACAAAATCTAAACTTTGTCGCTTATTAATATCTTGCATAAATGATAATCCTTTTTTGATTTAAAACGAAATAGCATACAAGTTTCATATGGATGACTTGTATATCTTAAACCAGGCAGACCAAAAACTTCCATAATATCTGCACACACTTCATTCCACCAGCTATTTCTTTGATTATTCCAATCTATGCGGATCTCATAAACTGAATTAACTGTTTCCATTTTGTTCTGCTTCTTTAAGCTGATCTTGCAAATATTCTAAATATGAATCTAACACTTCAGCTTGTTTAGTTACGCCATCGGATCTCATTCTGGCGATATCTTGTGTAGCTTGGACAATTTTGTCCTTAATTTCTTGTACAGTTAGTTCTTTCATTTTCCAGTACCAAATTTAATTAATGATCCGCTGAATAAGATATTAAAAGCGGCCCAAGTTTCCCATGTTAATGGAATATGCAATGCCGGAAATAATGTATTCAACGCCCATATACCTATGATAGGTCCCAATGAAATAGCAATGATAATGAATATAATACCAAATGCTAATCTAATTAAACTGCTTGTTAACGACATAACCAAAATTCCTCCCAAGGATAAACTAACCAACAATCTTCTTCTGTCTTGTTTACAGTCCAGACATAGTAATCTGGATCTTTAAATTGACTAGATAAATTATGAGTTAATACTGCAAACCTGACATTGTCTCCCCATACATGTTGCCATTGTGTTTCGCCAGGCAAGCAACTGTTTTGCCAATCTTTTTTAATCCACGCGACGGTAGATCCTTGATCATTAATATCATCAACAACTAGAATCTTTTTACCTTCGTATGCGTCTTCGCTCATGCTACAATTACTAACACAGTCGCCACCGTCTCGTAGACTAATGTCTAAACTGTTCATTTTAATGCCAGTGTACTGGCTTAGCAAGTTAGCTGGCACAAGTCCACCGCGGGTTATACCTACAATATAGTCAGGCTTCCAATCGTGTGCTGACATCTGGCGAGCGATATCTAATACCGCTCCTTCGACTTGTTGCCAGGTATAGTAAACTTTCTTCATACTGTCAATGCAGATGCTAATGTTGTCATTTCATCTTGAGTCATAAAGAAATTATAAACAGCAGTATCTGTGACCTCACCGTCTTTTAGTGATTGTTGTTCTAAATTGACACTAAACAATCCTTTAGGATTTAGTACTTCGTGTTTTTTTAAAATAAGACGAAAGCCCTCGTGTTCTTTGATAATCGTCTCTTTATAAGTATCTCTAACTGATTCATGTAGTTCCATTGTCATCTCCTTTTATTGCTTCGAATGTTCTATACTTGCCCAATGCTGTGATGTAATCATCATACAACTTTTTTAGCTTTGGATGTTTACGTTCTAGTATAACATCTCGTTCGGGAATTTGCAAGACCTTTTCAATGGTGTTTAACCGTTCCTCCAAATCGCGCCCGTTAATAACCATGTTACCTTTGACTTCTATAGTGGCAGGATTGGTTTGATTAATCCTCATCACTTCGCTATTTGGAACGCTTGTATTAGTGGTCCAAATAGTGTTAGTTCCAGTCGATGTTAGATAACCGCCATATGGTATAGTAGCTGTGCTGGTACCATTAGTATATATTGAAGTAGCAGTTGTATTAGTTGTTGGGAAGTAAGACATTCTTTCTATCACTTAAATATTTTTCAAAGTGGATCCATTTATTTTCAACAATAAATCCCCACTCGCGTTGACGCTTACCGACAAAGAACAATGTCCACGGTGTTACGCCTTCTTTTAATTCGATACGGTGGAAGGTATGTGTATTTCCGAAACGGAAACTACCAGGCCCTCGCCAAATTCTTACTTCACAGTTCTTTGTACCATCTTCATTGAATTGTGCAATCCACTCGTAGTATCCACCGGCAAGAATGATAGTAAAGTAGTTCCATGGATGATCATGAACATCATCTGGATCTGATTTTAAGAACTTGTGTAAAAATACGTTGTAAGGGAATGTTACACGTTCTTTGAATAGAACATAGTAACGTTCCAAATATGGTTCGTTTTCTGTACGATCCATAATGATACGTTTACGGTCATGGCGTTCGAGCCAATTAAGGACGTGATCTTTGATCTTCTGGTGTGTCATAATGATTTTTTACTAGTAAATAAGTTGTTTTAAATTTTTCAAATGCTATTTTTAAACCAGGATATTCTTCGCACATTTTCTGCACTTCTGACCAATTGGGAAATTGATCTTTCCAATCTTCGGGCAAATGAAACGTAAAGGTATCGGATGCACCTATACTATTAAGTTGAGCAGTAGTTAACGATGCTATACCTGTGCCAAACGTACTAATAGTATGCGTGGGAGAATAACATGTATTACTAATCGTAATAGTATCCGATGAAAGAGAGTATCCACTATTTGGAGCAGTAATTGTAATCACGCAAGGAGAGTAACTACTAGCATAATCAGTTGAGCCTGTCCAACAAACTGTTTGCGGAGAAGAAATTGTCATGTAAATCCTTTGCTTGTTTTCGGATCATATGAATTCTTGTAGAATAATTATCCATATGTTCCATTATCTTACGACATACGTCTGGACGATATACGGTATAAGCGTCATAACTTTCAGTCCATTTACTTGGATACTTAAATCCATCGTAATACATTTCTGTGTAACTAAGTCTGTCCGGGACCATAGGAATAGCATCAACTACCGCACCTTCATAGCAACTAATGCCTAAAGTTTCTTGTAAGTTAGCACTAAACACCATCTTCGCTTCGCCTAACAAGTTATGATATTCATTTTTTGTTAGTTGTTGATCCTGACACACTATAAATTCATACTGCGGTAAGTGTGTAGCTAAGTCTCTGAAAATCTCAACTTGCTTCTCAGGTGCGATGCGATGCGGAAAAAGAATTAAGTCACGCTTGGGCATATTCTTATACATAGTTAATGTATCGTCCATATATTCCATAGGCCAGCCTGTGCGTACAATTTTTGTATCGTATAATTCCTTAGCAGGAGTAAACCCTAATAAGTTTTCGCAAAATAATTCGATATGAAATTGTGTAGCAAAGTAGTTGTGATCAAATGCGTGATAGAAACTTTTTTCAGCGTGTCTGACCCAAGGTTTATCTCCAACTAACCGTCCGAGAAAGTCTTGAGGATCATAACTGCCAGCATGCCATAGACCATGTGTGACTACTGGAATGTTCAGTAGTTCACTCATGTATTTTAAGTTTATGATGCCAGGATGCCAAGCATCAGTAAAAATGAAGTGATCGCCAGGCTGTACTGATCCGGAGCAAAATAGACGCCCCATTTGTTCCACTTGGCTAGACTTATAGATATTGGTGCCGCCAAAATTAAGAAAAGCACCAGGAGTAGTGGCTGAAGGAATATCCGTAGGCCCAGATAGAATTTGAACATTATGTCCTGCCTTTCGTAAGAGATTAGGTACATGAGTCTTCCACTGACCCGTGTACCTTGTATCTACGGCTTCTAAATCAACTAGAAAAATTGTCATTATTAATAACGATTGTTTCCACTGCGGTTGTATTCGCCACGTGGTTTGCGTTCACCGGTATAAGGCTTCTTAGGACGATTACGTTTTTCATAATTTCTCCAAGCCCAACTTTCTCTATTGTAAAGATCTGCTTCGTTAAACGGAAACATTTCTAGTTTGCAATAATCCAAATATGACTCTAAGTCGTCAAAAATTTTGACAATATCAGGGCGGATTTCGAAATAACTAACGTCTTTATAATTCTTAGCCATAATAGCTTTCCTTGTTTATATCAATACTTAATAAAAGAACCATTTTCTCCGTCTTCGGAGACTTCAATCCAAATCTCACGATCTGGATACTTTGCTGAGATTGTGTCATATAAATCATCTGACATCATCTCGCAACTTTTATAGTCAAGTTTCAAAACGGAATCTTGACCATTATACAGCGACTCGAGCCATCGCTTGAATTGTATGAACTCGACATCTCTGTCATTGTGTTGCACACTAAGCCACACCCTGAAATGAAAGATGTGACGATGAGGAGTACCAAGAAACGATACGTCATACATGTCTCCTGTTGCTAATTTTGGATCTGTTGCGGCCGCTGGATAGCAGTGGATACCTTCCTTTTGAAAAGTAACCCAGATCATTTTATTTGGTCTAATATCTTGTTTAATAATCATTAATTTTCTCTTTTAAAGCGTTGTAACGGAAACTGATCTACTTGTAGTTTATAGATAAAAAACACTAATGTCAATCTATCAGACGTATTATTTTTTACAAAATTATTAGCGGCATGATACATATGACTATCAAATGCAACTAATCGATTGAATTTATTTTTAACTATAATAGATTCTGAAAATTGTTTATTATTTTCTTCTCTATAATTTTTATATTCAATATTTTTCTTAGGATCTTTTATTGTTTCTGCAAATTTATCTTGATGTAATGCTTGCGGAGCCATAACTGCTGAATCATATACAGTTGTTCCTGCATCAGGTGTAGCATCATCATCTAAATATATAATTCCGGTAATCAAGGCATCGTCGACATGTGCCCACCCACTATCATATATTGAACTTACTTTTTGAAAACATCCAGTTGAGCTCCATGCATAGGTATGATTTGCAGGATAAAATATTTTTAAAAACCTTGTTATAGTATTGTCAAAAAAATTCTTATCCAATTTATGCAAAGGCAAAGACCGTTCACCGGGCCATCGACTCTCATCGTCGGTTTGATATTCTTGCCTTAATGCATAATCTCTAACCATTAAGGGATTATCAAAAAAATTATCTACTACTGTTGTAGGAATTATATAATTATTCACAGCGTTGTATCTTGTGTATATTGATCCCAATAAGTGTATTTGTCTTTACTCATTAGATCGTGTAGTTGATGTGTCCATACACCGGGATTTGTAGCACCCCAAGTGCGATCATCAAGTTTAAGTGTAGCATTATAGTTAAGTTGATTGATATACGGTAGTTTAACACTAATCATAGGAACAAAACGTGGATATTCGTTATAAGAAGATTCTAATACACCTTCAATATGTTCAACACCAAAGTCTAGAGTTACCCAATAGTCTTTCTTTAAACACGGAATAATAACATCATCCCAGCGTTTGTATTCTCCGTGGCTAATCGATTTAGGATTAAAACTTTGACTAGTGCCAAAGTAGATATGTTTTACTTTACTTTCTTCAGCTTTTGTAAGGATTTCTTCGATAGGAGGAGTTCCTACAACAAATAAGGTAAACATACTATGACAAATAGTATGCTCCACTTCATAACCTGTGAAATAAACAACATCTTGTCGTTCTTCTGTGTTTAATCCCATTTAATATAACCTCTGCTGTAACCACTCGGACGATTAACGCCATCCGCAAACGCTTGTTCCCACTCTGTAGTACGATTGTAACATTTTGTCCAAAAAGAATCAACCTCTAAGTAACCGTTTTCGATAAAATACCTTGCCATTTGCATACAATCAATAAAATAAGGATTACGTGGACTTGGCTTAATAGTAGTAACAGCCTTCCAAAGTTGAGATTGCGCTTCTTGTTTAGATACTGCTTTGCCAACTCCATCGATAATTAATGCATTATTATTTAGGTTAATTTGTAAACCTAGCTCATAATTTCCACTAAGATCTACAACAACATCATAATTTTCAATAGTGCTTGATAAAAGTTTATCTCCCCACAAATCTTTATTGCTGTGTCCAAGCACATCTACATGAAAGATATAACCATTTAGGCGCATAGCATGATAAGCAACCCAAGCAAGGAAACCACTACCAATAATTAACATACGTGTGTTTTCACTTTGACCTTGTCTATCTAATAATTGTTCTTTAGCCTGATTAATAAGATTGAGTCCACACGCTACTGGTTCAAGAATATATTTAGGATTAGCTTCGGGGACTACTACAAATTCTTCAATTCTAACATTATAATAATCGGCATACGCTGGTTCACCTCGTGTAGCAACAATATCGCCAACGTTGGTTTTAGCAATGCCTGATCCAACTTTGGTTACAATGCCTAACCCTTCGTGACCTTGCATGTGCAACGGTAATGGCCCGAATTCGCCCATCATCATATCAATGTCGCTACGACAAACACCTGTCATTAACGATTTAACTTCAATTTCATAAGTATTTGGTTCAGGTTTATCGTACTCAACTTCATCAAACCAACCTTGACCGTTAGTTTGCAAACATTTTACTTTCATAATTTTTCTACTTGTTCGTGGATCCAAAGGTCAATGTCATATTGATTTAACCAGAATTGATAATTATCCATATTGTCTATAGCATCTTTGATCATATTTGAATATGCTTCTTCTGGACATAACCCTAATTCAAAACTTTCTATTAATCCATCATTGGTATGAAAATCAATCCGCCTTAAATCATCGGTGGTATTTCTCCAATTAGCTTCTAACGACCATTTATTTCCAAAATCTATATAACAATGATCGTCGACATCATATATTCCATCTGATTTAACAACACCGTAATCAGTTTGAGTTAAATCCTTTAACTCCCATTGCCTATTAGAACCATAATCTTTTAACAGTTCTTTACGCCAGTTTGGATTAAGGGCAATATATAAACTTAATAAATGTGGCATTAAATCTCTACTAACACCTCCAAATGCTAATTTTTTTGTAGTAAACCAAGTTCCAGGGTTAGGTACACGATCTTTATTACACCAAAACAAATCAACATACCGGGCTCTTAATGCTTGTAACTTTAATTCATCTATATTACTACGCCACATATTGTTTTTAACCATCATAAATCGTGTTTGAGGGAATGTGGTTATAAGTTTAGCCCATGTGAGACTAGTAGCAACACCTGGTTTTTCAATAAAAACAATCTTTGTATAAGGCGCTAGTTTAGCCGCAAGCTCGAAATGCGTAAAGTTAGGAGTACAAATGTGTACAGTATCAAACATGTGGCATTTAATAATAGCTGAATCCACAGTTTGAAAATCTGCACCTTTATTTGGGTCGCTATCTACGGTAATTACACCGTGACCAAGTTCAGTTAATACTTTAACATATAGATTGCCAATGCCCATACCTACAACAAGACTAGTTTTCATTTGTAAATTTCTTTCCTTCTTCCCAATACTTGATCATACGACTAACATCTTCCATACGTTCTTGCACGACATTAGGAGCCGCACGTTCTAATTCTTTCAAATTATGATAACTAGGATAATGACGCAAGCACCAGCGAGCTTGTTCGCGTATTTCTTTTGGAATACGTGGAGTTTTTTGAGGATTCATTAGGTCCTGTAGAAACTCTTCAGTTCGCTGTATACTTTTAAATCTTTCGTCAGGTAATGTCATGTACGCTTGCTTCTAAAGCATCGAGTTTATCAATTGCCGACTCGTCAAAATCGGTTTCTTCTTCTAATTGTACACTATCTTCTTCTACTTCTTCAAACAATTCGAAGAATTTAGTACTGGCATTAACTGTACGTTTGCCCGTATATCCTCTAGTTCCCGGAATAGCTTGCCAAAATTTATCAAATCCGTCGATAATTGCATTAGCAGTGTCTCGATCAGGAGCACTAAAAATAGCATCTACGATATCTTTGAAGTATATTCGATCAAATTTTTCATCTACTAGCATAGCAGGACAAAGACCAGCATCATATTGACGATTTGCCTCTTGTACACTATTCAAATGCAACCATACATTATGACCCATCATAATAGCATAGGTAAAACTATCCCAACTTGTTTTACCTTCTTTACCTATCTTATTTAGATCACCGGGCCCATATATACAAATCTTATTAACTTCTACTCCATCCATTAATGGGCTAGTAGTAAAAGACTCGAAATGTTTATCTTGTACTACTACGTCTTGGAATAATCTTGTGTCTTTAGCATACTTTTTGTCATCAAGAGACGGCAACATACGGTAGAGCCACTTTTCTCTGTCCTTAATTTCTGTTTGGACATAGATTTGTCCGTTTGCGGTTGCAAGGAACGGTGAGGCGCAATCAAAAGAGATGGTAAAGTTTTCATTATGATATTTCCTTATTGCACGTTGTATGTCAGTTAATAATAATGCCCATTCCAATTTACTAGTTCCTAGGAAGTGCATCCAATCTTGATGTCCTTTTTCAAGAAGACCATCAAATTTTAATGCCACTAGTCTGCGCAATGTTAATTCGACATCACACATATTCTGTCCACCCATAGCCCAGCCATTAAAAGCCTTATCGCCATATATGTTAGGATCGCAAAAATCCTTCATTTGCTGATACCAATCTTCTGCTTGTGCGTGATTTTCACCTTGCAATACATTTAAAAATTTACAAGCACCTGTACGGTGTTTAATAAAATATTCGTTATTGTATTTTGTAGCATTTACAGCTTGTTGATATGAACTAATACCAGTGGCCTTCTTTCCAACAGGGCTACGTTCAACCCATGCTGGAATATCAAGCACCATTCCGTAATCCATTAATGCATCCATCCATGCTAACACTTGTTCACGTTTTTTCTGCGCCGCATCTAGTAATGCTTGATAGTTTTTAACATGATCAATCTTAGTATATTTTGGATTTCCATTTTTATCTAATTTAGGATCTCCAGTTGGATGCAGTTGTGGCACAAGTTCGACTCCTAATGCGTGAACTTCCTTCCATTTAGCTGCCACTTCAGGGCCATTAGGATCTCTCCATTCTCCTGCCCATACGCCTTTACCAATCTGGAATCCGCCCGAATCACCTAAAACCCAACTTGTTGTACGATCCCTGTTGCGAAACATATCTTCGCTAGGATCAAATTTAGTTAAATCTAAATTAGCGTGACCTGCACTATATAAACAATGATCAAAGTAAAATGCCGCATTTGGATTTAGATAATTCATAGCTTCGATCCCTAATGGGCCAAAGCTCGCAGGTATACGTGCAGGATCGACGTAGTTACTATGACGTTGTTTGCCTATATAAGTGCTATAAAATCCTGACGTTGCCGGCAGGAAATATGCATAATCACTTTGAGTGGCAGTAAGATTCTTATTCAAGTTTACCCCATTTAATCTTTAACCATAATCTTTCCATGGCGTAATGAACCGCAGTTAAAATGACATGGATTATAACGGCATCCTCTAAACCAGTCCATATAGCAGTTATAAGCAAAGCTACTATTCTATAACTTAATGCTCTTAGTATAGTACGTTTGTGTAATTCAGCCATTATTTGCTCTGCGCTGGAAGAATGTATTCGTATTCTGTAATACCGCTGTCTACAGTAATTTGTAGAGCACCTTGATCACTAATACGCATGGTTTTGTCGCCAGTTAAATTAAGAATACTCATAACTTGTACGACAGGCCAAGACCATGCTTGTTTTAATTTGCCATTAATGCCTGCTTGGAATGTAAACGATCCAGCATGTGTACTCGCATCTCCAAAACTAAACACTAGATTACTATCTTCTGTTCTAACTTGGAATACTTGTTCTTCTGTGTGAGCAGTAGCTTGGAATTTTAATTTTTGTATACTAGCCATAGTTGGCTGGAATTCAATGTTCCAAGTTGCACCTTTAAACTTAACAGTTTTTAATTTGTCATTGATAATATCGCTATTCATAAAACGATAATCATTTTCAAAGTCGCCAGCACCGTTTTGGAAATGTAATCCTGTAGGAATTTCTTCTCCGTTACGTACTTGTTTAACTACCTTAATAGTAAAATTTTCTTTGTATTCTGGGCATTTCAAATGAATGTCTAACTTGTTTAAGTTAGGCATACCAAACACTCCATCTAAATCTTCAATAGCTTCTTTAGTCTTAGCATTAAGAATAACGCTACGGTCTTCGGCCATTGATTCAATAACTGTTTCTTTATCGGTTGCACTAATTTTAATTAGTGGTAAAAATCCTAGGCTATGCGTATGTGCTACTAGGTCTTGTAAAAAGTCTTTCATATGATTCTCCATGTTTTATGATTATACTTAGGTTTTGTGACTATGTCAAGGTTTTTTTCTTATCGTTTTATTATATTCTACTGCTGATTCTAATATAGTAAGTGGCGTATTTGCTCGATTTGCATATTCAATAAGAGCGTTGGTATCTTTTGGAAAACATGTTCCGCCGAACCCTCTATCTCCATCGAAACTAACAACTGTATGACTAGCACCCACGCGAGTATCGTGTGTAATAATCTGTCTTACTAAATTATAGTCTGCACCACTAATATTGCATAGATCATATAGTTGATTAAAGAACGCTACTTTTGTAGCTAAAAAACTATTGATACTATATTTTACTAATGATGCTTCTGTTACACTACAGTAAAAATATAATTTACAGTCGGGCAATACTTCTGTAAAAACTTCTTGCCAAAATCCTTCTGGATCTTCGCCACCTAACACCATATATTTCTGATTGGCAAAATCTTCAACTGCACTAACTGCTCGTAAAAATTCTGGATTGTAACAGATACTGTGCTTAGGAAACGCTGTTTGTATTGCAAACAATTGATCTGGAACTATTGTAGATTTGACTAACACTGGCATGAATACTGGAACGTTTTCCATTACAGCATATACTTGGCTATCATCACATGCTTCTTCTTTAGTATGCGGAGTACCTACACAGATAATAATGCCATCTGCATCTGGGTGATTAGCGATAGTGTCATCGCTGTATTTTGGATCAATGATTACTAACTCGTGACCTTTTTCCAATGTTCTTGCTACTGCCTTACCGACAAATCCATATCCTGCAATTATAATTTTCATATTAAAACTCAAATAAATTATTAAATGTATTTTTTTCTTCAGTGCTTTGGATATCCCAATTTAGTACACCGATCAAGTTATCTAACTTGTTATCTATGATGGTTTGTTCCATCTCAGCGTGATCAAAAGGTAAATCTTTGAACCACTGTGGTAACCTCAGTTCATCCACAGGATAAGCAACTGATGTGAAACCTAACGGATTAGGCTTGAGTTTACAAACAATAACTTTTGCACCATCTGTAATACTCATAGAATATTTGTCGTTAAACATACGTTTTAAAGTATTCCAGTTGATACTTGCACGTACATGCCCTGGCATATTGGCCTTGCCAGCCTTAGCTTCCTTAACTTGGTATTCTGTAATCTTATTAGCACGTTTAGGAGATCCTTTTTCCCAGCCGGGTCTTCCTTTGAATTGCGTACGAAATTCGGCGATGTGTGTTAATACTTCTTGTTCAGGCTTACCCATTAAGACCATTTCTAAAACATCACTTAAAAAGTTTTGTATAAATTCAGGAGTATCGCTACGTTTTAAATCCAAGCCCATAGCTTTAATTTTACCAGGCTTACCATCTACGTCTGCACGTTTACCTTCTTTATCATAATATAATACAGCATAACGTTTTTTAGTAATGAATAAACTTTTGCTACCAACAATTTCACGACCTGCACGTATAACTTCTCCGCGACTTTTTGGAACATGAAAATAGTCTAGCATAAACTGTGGAAATGTTGTGTTGACTTCCTCGCCAATTTGATCATACAATTGAATTACATTTTCTTTACTCCAGGGAATTAATCCGCTATCAATATCTTTCTTTAGAGTTTTGTATGCACTAAAATAACAAGAGTCTGTATCTCCATAGATAACTGCTTTTCCTATGTGGTCGTATTCTCCTGTGATAATCTCATTTACTTTACTCGCCATATGTTTTGCAATTTGGCGCCCGACCAGTGTTGTTGATTGTCCGATTCTCTTATCAAAGAACCTACAACCGCTATTAAGAATAGCGCCATAGAGACTGTTAAGATTAATCTTTTTAACGAGTTGTCGTTTATCCCAGTATTCTTCTTCAACTTTGTTTCCAGCATTTATTGCTTCCTTTAATTTGGCCTGCATCTCTTTACGTTCAGCATACCATCTTTTAAGTAGCCCCGGAATAATACCTTCTTTTTCGTAGGTAAAAATAGTGCCATTACTCGAAAGCATCCAAGGCTGATTACTTTCAAATATAAGTCTATAAACTTCTGCCGCACTTAGAATATCAGTGTCTCCATTTTCCCAATCAATGGTAATGTCAGTGCCAATCTCTTGAGCCATTACACTTTCATATTCATCTGCTCCAAATTTACCTTCCCAAGATGCCGCAAATGATTTGCCTTTTGCCATCTGGGTTTCAATAAATTCCTCTGTTCGTGTCTGCCTTAATTGACCAATAATAGTTTCTGGGCCCATGTTCAACGCACGAATTGCACTAGGATAAAGACTGTTAATATCTAATGATCCGACCCAGTCTTGGATACCTTCTTTAGGATGTGCAACATACGCACCGGCCGCCGCAGTATTTTCTTCACGATCACTCATTTTTGTACGGTTAGGCACTTGCATGCCTCTGCGATGGCATTCGTTAATAATAGCTTGTTCAGTTACAGCTACCGCACCCATTGTAGTTTGTAGCAATACTGTATTTTCATGTGCCAATGTATTGGCAAGATCCATGAACTTTAATTTTTTATCTAAGTCGTCTAATAGTTTACAGTCGTTAATATTATATTCGACAAACGTTTTAAAATCATTGTTGTATAGTTGGTCTAGTGTACCTTCATATTGTGTTTTACGCTTACCTAGCTCATATTCTGCAATTGCATCAAGTCTATAACTGTGGCGTTCTTCATACGTATACTTACGGTACAACTCAAGATAGTCTAAATGAACGCGACCAATATAGTCATAGGTTACACTATCACGACCAAATTTTTCATATTCTCTGCGTTTAGGAAATTGATCAAACAAACAAAATCTACGGGTATCTTCTTTTGATAATGCTTTTGTTACTCTATTTGTAGTATAAGGTACGTCAAATCCTTCACTGTTCCAACCACTAAGTACGTCTGCATCTTGTATAAGATCTAAGAACATACTTAACAATTCACCTTCATTGTCAAACAAGTAAGTATTAGGAAAATCTTTAACCATTTCTTTGGCATCTTCCATGCTAACACCTTTAGGCGGAATAGCCATACATACCATAGTTTCTAACCATTGTAGGTAGACAGCAATCGCAGTAATTGGCATGAATGCATCGTCTGGACTTGCATAACCACGTTCTGGATCAAAGTCTACCTCAATATCAAAAAATGCTACATTTAGTTTAGGAGCATCCTGATTTAGATAGTGTTCACTTAGTGTGACAAATATTGGATTAATATCGCTTTCGAACAATTCTTTGCCACTGTTAATAGCTTGTTCTTTGCGTAACTCTTTAGTGTTCTTACAAACAATCTTAGTTAATGGATCGCCGTAAATAGAAGTAAATTTGCCGCGTGGGTCTTTAACATAAAACGTGTGTTTGACAGGAATGTCACGAAACTCACGTTCACCTTTTTTATTACGTTCAACTACTCGAATGATATCATTCTCACGGTCAAACCATGCGTCTACATAAGACATAAATTTTCTTCTCCATGCAATTTAGGGCTTGCAAATACCTTAGTGCTGTTTTATGGCCAGCTAACCTTATACAATAATATTTATTAGATACGCTTTGTGATATCTAAAATTGCTTCAATTTCTTCCCAATCTTCATTATAAGCCGCCCAATCGCCTTTATGTGCAATTTTAATAGCTTTGTTAATAACACTTGGTTTGATTTGTAATTCTTCTGCTACTGCCTTGACAGTTTCTTTTAAGCCTTCTTGCAAGTCTTCGACTTCACGTAGTACTGTACTACCTTCTGAAATCAACCGCTCTAGTTTTGCCTTTTCTTCTGCACCGTATGAACGACCGCCCATGTAAATCTCCTAATGTATAAGCCTATTATATATTACTTATTGTGTCAATGCAACCTTTAGAGGTGGAAATGGCAGAAATTAATCTGCCATTTTTAATTAACCGCGAGCTATTTTTAACCAGCGATTCAATTCTTCTTTATAACTTTCTTTTACTTGATATCCATCTTCTGCACTTGTTGCATTGTTTGCGGCTTTTTTAATGTTTTGATCTTGAGCGGCAGAATATTGAGCATCGTCTGCTTTTTCAGCTTCTCCCTTTTTTGGAGTAGCACTTGCGGCATCACTGGCTTGATCCATTTGATTAGTATAGTTACTTGCACTTGGATTGTTAGCATTTAATGCTTTGATATCATCCAAGTCATCTAATTGTGATTCTAAATCTTGCAGTTGTTTGATATTATCTTCGTCTTGAGATTGTTCTAAATCTACAAGCAAGGAAGCTAATTGTTGTTTAGTAGAATCAATTTCTTTTTGCGTAGCTTCAATTTCGGCTTGTTTTTTAGCTTTGTCTTCGGCTTCGGCATCTGCATCAGAATCTGTCTTAGGTGCGTTAGGTGCATCGTAAGGCATAGTTTCTGGTTTAGAACCTACACCTTGATCGTATACTGGTTTCCCAGTAGCTTGCGGAATTGTAATATTTTGTCCAACTCCAATTTTGTTTGGATTAGTAATAGCAGGATTAGCTGCCATCAGATCAGCAACACTAACTTTATTACTTTGTGCAATTCTACTTAAAGTATCTCCTCGTTGAACTTGATAAGTTGTTGACGACGCATTAGATGTTTTAGTATCGCCGGGGTACAATGCGTTAGGTGGATTTACTTGTCCACGTCCTGCACCACTTACTGGCGCATCGGATGTCTTAGCATCACCGGGTAATGCATTAGGTGGATTTACTTGTCCACGTCCTCCACCATTTAATGAACCTGCGGCTCCTAATACTACCATACCTGCCGCTATAGATTTGCGAGGATTATCTTTTAGCCATTGCCATAATCTGCTCTTCATATTATCAGGAACTGTACGCCATTCGATATCTGAGATATCTGGACGTGGGGGAGTTTTAAATGCACCAACTCTACCAGCTTCTGGCGGAAGTATATCTATCAATGGATCTCTAACGGTAATGCCGCCGCGATCTCCGATTTCTGCTCCCCTTCTTGCTTCTTCGCCAGCACCTCGGGCCAAATCCCATGCTCTTCTGCCAAGTGTAAGTTCGCCTTCAAACAAGTCGCTAAAACTTTCTAATAGTGCTTCTGCTAATGGTTGATCTGCTGGAACAATACCTTGTCCAGTTCTGCTATCTGTATTAGGACCTTCGCCTGATAGTGCAGATAGTTTAGCTTTTAGTTCTTTGTATTTAGGAATTAAAGCTGTTAATTGTTTTAACTCTGCATCTTCTTTGTCTTGACGTGCAATAGCAGTTTGACTGCCACCTTGGATACCAGCATCATAATCTTTATTGCTAGAACTAAAAGGATTTAAATGACGTAAAAATGTACTTGTATTTGCTTTTTGTGGAACTAGACCGCGTTTAGCTAGTAATGCATCTTGTTCTTCTGTACCAGTAGCACTGATACGTGGCTTAGTCGGTGTACCGGCACCTTGCCATTCACCTTGTGTATCTGGCTCAGCACTAACAAAATATCCGCTAACAGGATCATATAAACCAGGTAATTTATTTTGTTGAGCAAGAGTCATTAATGTTTGAGCACGTTTTTGTTCGTCTTTTTCTTGACTTACCTGTGCTTCGATGTCACGTAGTCGTAGACCTTCATTAAGTTCAATGTTTTCTATGCGATTAATTAAATCTCTTATGTTCATATTATTCCTTTGGTACACAGTTAGGGACCGTGCGCCCACCTTTCTTTTTAGTTCCTACTGGATGGTAACCCTTCCAACAAGGATTTGAATTTTTTAATGATTTCTTTTTAGCGTTAGCTTCTTTAATAGGATTAGTTTCGCCAATATGTTTAGGTATATTAGCAGTTCTGCGACCACCTTGTTTGCGAATACGTGCAAGTTCGTCTATACCATGACGAATTTGTTCCATATTCATCGCTAACTCTGGAAACTGACGAGTGATATTTTCCCAAGTTAGCAAATCGTTTGTTTGTGCTCTTTCGGATAAATCTTTTAATTGACCACGTGCTCGCATTATACGTGCTTCAATACTAGCAGGATTTACACCTTGATGACTGTGAATAGTGCTAGCCGCTGGATTTTCTTTATCAAAATCTAATGGAGTTTCGTCTACAACGTAATTACCCATACCTGGGCCGCCAGTAGGATTAAATCCCATGCTATGACCAGGAACTTCGTTTTCTTTAACTTTCTTTCGCTTGCCCTTCATCGCGTTACTTAACAATGCAGTACCTTTATCTTTTTGATTAAATTCTTTAGCAACTTTTTGATCAATGCCTACTTTCTTAGCAAATGCAGGATTATGCGCCGCGGCAGCCATAGTACGTGCTTGTTTTTCAGTTGTACTACGTTCATCTAACTTG
>Ga0208256_1000012_pt1 | contig 54795 bp, 73 predicted proteins | sample CryBogCBH22Jun08_FD_184608 | JGI IMG/M metagenome (GOLD analysis project Ga0208256, IMG submission 184608) | Freshwater microbial communities from Crystal Bog, Wisconsin, USA - CBH22Jun08 (SPAdes) | ecosystem: Environmental > Aquatic > Freshwater > Lake | place: Crystal Bog, Wisconsin, USA... | reverse complement strand
AACAGGCTCATGAGGATACGTTAGCTATGCTGTTCGAGCGTGGTTGGTTAACAGTAGAAACTTATCCATATTGAGGAACAAATGGAAAAATCAGAAAAAAGACTATCTGAATTAAAACGATATATGACTCAAGAAGAAGTTGCTATTGAATTAAATTTAACACGCAGTAAGGTTGATTTAATTGAACGCAATGCCTTGAGAAAGTTAAAGCATAAAATGCTTAAAAAATATAAAAAGGAAGACTTGCTATGAAAACATTTGCATTAATAACATCATTATTTATTTGTGGGTGCGTCATTTTTTTAACGGAACTCGCACGCAAAGAAATAGCATATGACTGCCGTATGTTGATGGGCGGATGGCATCCCGATATACCGCAACAGGTAATCAAACAATGTAAAGGGTTAATATGACAGACGAACAAATGAAAGAGTTGGCTGAATTGCGTGTAGCCATACAAGATTTAAAGTATCAGTTGATACAAAAGCATGATTTGCGTGAATTAAGTGATGCAACAATACGAGAACTGTCAGTTGCTTTTATGTTGGTATTACGCAGAACTCCTGAAGATGAACTTTTTGAAAATGTATATGAATATTCAAAATTACTATTAAAGAAAGCGAGGGGGCAATGACAACAAATGAATTAGCTTATAAATTAGAAAAAGTATCAAATGATATGGAGCATAGTTATGTTGTAAATGATTGGAAATTATTGTTTGAATCTGCTCTTGTATTACGCAAACAAGCCCAAGAAATTGAACAGTTAAAAGAACGCTTAGAAGAAACTCGTCAGTTGTATTTAAAGCAATTAGCCATCACCCATTCTGACACCCAATCACACCCAATTGAACCAGTGGCAATGCGTTATGACTTTGATGGATATGGATATAGATACATTGACTCAGGTTCAGGAAGTGATTGGCAAACAAGAAAGAAGGGTGAATTCCTTTACACCAAGCCATTCTTTAGTCAAAAACCTGTTGCCATGATGGTAAAAATTGATGGTTTTGATAAACCTGAATTTACTACAACGTGTAGTTCTGCCGCGTTAAAACATCCTAACTATACTGCATTGTATGACCATCCACCAATAACTTGGGCTGAATTAGAAGATGGGGAGAGTATTCCTCTTTACGAACATTCTGAAGATAGAGATTCTGCTATCTACGCAACTGGCTATTGGAATGGTATTCATAAAGCTAAAGAAAAAAATGAAACCTTAGACACAAGGTCTTACTTGATTGGTAGATATGATGGGTTGCGTGAACTAAGCGATGAGGAAATAGAAGAAGTGGCAAAACCATATTGTGATTTACAAAATTGGGTTGTTGATAAACATGAATTTGCAAGAGCAATATTAAAGAAAGCGATTGAGAAATGAGTCATTACGGCAAATGTAAACATGGCATTTATTTAGGGGGTTGTCGTGAATGTTTTCCTTTGCCTAAATTAACAAAAGTTGGGGAAAAACTTATTCAAGAATTAGTAGAGTGTTTTAATGAGGATAAAGAAATGACAGCAAATGAACTAGCAGATGAATTAACAAAAATGTTCAGGGGTGAGGAATATGATAGGCTTATTCACGAAATACCCGATATGCTACGCCAACAAGCCAAAGAAATAGCAATGCTTAAACAAATCATTGATGCAAACAATTTACAGTTAAATATTGGACAGTTGAAAAAAGAACTAGCACTACAAAGGCTATCTGATTTTAGTCAAGAGATTGATGCTGAACTAAAGAAAGCGAGTGACAAATGACTTTAAATGACCTAATTAACAGGCTTGAGCAAATGAACCAAAACCATACATCAATTGGTTGGGAAACACTACAATTTGTAGCACCTTTGCTACGCCAACAAGCCCAAGAAATAGAAGATTTAAAAAACGCAAATAGATTTATTCAAAACTTTGCGGAAGAACAACATCGAAGAGCCGTAGCATTAGAAGCTGAAATGGAACAATTACAAGACCGTTTAAATGAGTTTTTGGTTGCAAGAGATTTGGCAATACTAAGAAAGGCGAGTGAGAAATGACGAATTACGTTTTTACACACCCACCAGCAAAAGCAGGTTGTTGGGTTATTGGTGGCGATTTAAATGTTTTTGTTTGCAAAAAACCAAATTGGTTCCATATAAAGATGACCAAGTTTTTCTTTGGTTGGGACTGGAAAGATGGTGATTTTGAAACACAATTAAGCAAAGCGAACGAAAAATGACAGCAAATGAACTTGTGGATAAGTTAGAAAGTGTAAGTATTAGATTATTGGGTAAAGAAACTGAACACGCAGGTAGAGCTATTATCCTCTACAGAGAATCAGCTATCATGTTACGCCAACAAGAAGCAGAATTGACTGAAGCAGGACATATGATTGGTGTATTACGAGAAGAAATTAGTTTGTTGAAAGAAGAAATAGAAGTGTTGAAACCATATAAAGAAAAGATTGAAATGATGGAACGAGCCTATGATGACCATATTAAAAAATCAATGGGTGAGGTTAAAGACCTTATAAAGAAAGCGAGTGACAAATGAATGAACCTGTAGCCCATAGATTTAAATGGGAAGAGCAAGAAGAATGGCAGTATGGCGATGGGTATGACGCAACAGGAGCGCCTAACGACCCTGACTATTTTGCTTATGAACCCCTTTACACCCATCCAATGCGTGAACTAACAAATGAGGAAATATTAGAACTTTATCATTCTGAACCTAGATTTGATGCTTTAGATAATTTTAAATATTTAAATTTTGCAAAAGAAATATTAAAAAAGGCGAGTGAGAAATGCTAATCGGATTTGTTAAAGAAAAACAAGAAGAAGCATTTGACGATTGGGTCAAGTTGCTCAAAACTGCAAAAGCGGAAGAAGAATTCTTAACCGACCCCAAAGCGGTATGGTTGGAAGCTTGGACGCAAGCTACTATGATAGCGTGGAGCATTATGGATGATAATGTTCCGCCTGAATATAGAACAAAAATTCACGAAATAATCAAGAATAGGATGTTAAAATGAAGAAGCGTAATGACCAAGAATCTGTCGTGCCTTATTCTAAAGAACGTGCGTTTAATGGAATTGATATTGACAAGGTACATTGGAAAAATGCACCACAAATAAAAGGTGATGAGACTGATGAACAGATTGATGAATTGGCTAAAAAATTGGCGAGAAAGCAATATAATGAATGGGTAAAAGCCCGTATAGCATTTTTGGGTGAGCATCATGTATGGTGCAATTTCTTTCTTGATGAGCCTGCCGAAACTTGTAGTATGTGTTCAGGTCTGAAAAAGAATTATCCACAAGGGGATAAAAGTTGTGATGAATTAATGAAAGAACATTTTCCAAATAACGTAAGGATTGGCTAATGGAACATTACAAACAATGTTTTAAGCACAAATTAAACCACGAGGGCTTATGCCCTAAATGCGAAAGGGAAGTTATGGACGGATTTAAAACAATGGTAGAAGTCATGGCGGATGGTAATCCTGAGTTAAACGAAACAACAAAATGGGCAATCCAAGCTATCAGAGATAGACAACCATCTTTAACATCTACAGTAGATGAGCTTGACCGTATTATTAATGCATTAAAAGCAATTCGGGATTCTATAGCATTATCTAGCAAACCTATGAGCAAGGAACGTAGGGATGTTCTTAAGACAACTCAAGCCACGCAGGAATAAAGGCTATGTCGCATCAAGACGACGCAATGCAAGATTTATGCGAGGAATCTTTAGTGCTTTTCATACGTTCAAAACACGATGTAAATATGGACGTAGGGCAGTATTACGACCAAGAGTTGAGCGCTCCAAAAATATTTTTAAAAAAAGTTAAAAAAAGTGTTGCACAAATGGATAATATCTGTTCAAATAATACTTATACCGCATCGGGCGGTTTTTTAGAGGAGAAGCAAATGAAATCATGGAAAGAAACTTTTAAGAAGTGCTTAGCAACAGCTAAAGAAGCAAATCACGCACACCAAGAGGAAACAGTATCACACAAGAATTCTTGGGAAAACGTAGCAGAGTCATATGAGTTTGACCTTAGCGACATCGCATTAGCTATCACTAATGATGTGACTAACAAGGATGGCGTACCTTTTATCTATGTAGATTACTTTGATGAGTTTGGCAACGAGATATACAACTCACCTGTTGAATACTACACAGTTAAAGACTGTCTTCGTGACAATGCCATATTCGTAAACAGCAAGCGTTTCTTGCTTGAGTTTGCAGGCGAGTTTAAGGAGTAATCATGGCTGACGTTAAATACTTTGAATTTTACTTCCGTGGCGCATTTAAATACATTATTGAAGCAATGGACGCTGACCAAGCGTTCTTGCAGGCAATGGAACAGCATGACCATGACGAAATCGATATAGAAGAGGTAACAGAAGCTGAAGCATACGATTAGGGTTTGTACTTATAAAATAATTGTAAAAATATGTTGCACGAATGGATAAACATCTATATAGTCTTACTTATACCGTAATTAAACGGTTTTTTAGAGGAGAGTAAAATGGACTTAATCGCAAACGCAGTAGCACCACTTAAACAACAATCAGTTGATTCAGCAGTAGCTTTCGCAACAGCACAGGTAGAGCGTATGTTAAAGAAACTTGAAGAAGCAAATTGGGATGTGCAAATTGTTTGCCCAAGATTGCGTACAGGTTATTACAACCGTGAACAGTATATGCGTCACCAAGCAACATCTAATTTTATTAGCACGATTACTAAGTGGACGACAGTTAGTAGAAGAATAAATGAGCCTGAGATTGTTGTTAAAGATGAAGAAGGCATTGCACGTTATTTAGAGCAAACAGCTAAAGATGCAGGTGCTGACTTTGAAGCTTTCGTACACAAATTAAATGCAAAAGTTGGCGAAGTAGTAAGCGCTGAATTAGGTAGCGATAATGTATGGTATGACAGCTATTTAATCGTAATTAAGCCTGAAGGCGAAAAGCAAGTGTGGAATACACAAATCATTACTAACTACAGCAAATATGGCAAAGCGTTCAATCAGTTTCCAACACGCCAAGTCAAGCGTAAAGTAAGAAAGTAAGACAGGGGGGAAACCCCCTAAAAATAAATGTTGCACAAATGGATAATGTTGGATTAAAATAAAACTTACTGCAATGACGCAGTTTTTAATAGGAGAATTAAAATGGCTTACATGAATCAAGAAAAGAAAGCAGTAATCAAGGCAAACTTAGATAAAGTATTAAAACCACTAGGTATCAAATACTCATTGTCTACTGATGTACATTCGATTACTTGCCGTTTAATTAGCAGTAAGTATGACTTCATAAGCGCATACAACAAGCAAGAATTGTTTGACCGCTTACAAGAGCGTCAATATATGCAAGTAAACCTTTATTGGTTAGATGACAATTTTTCGGGGGAAGAATTGGAGATATTGAAGAAAATCAAACAAGCCCTCATGAGCGCAGACTACTACGACAGAAGTGACGCAATGACAGACTACTTTGATACAGCATATTACTTTCATTGCAATGTAGGAAGATGGGACAAGCCATATCAAATAGTAAACTAAACAAAAAAGGGGTGAAAGCCCCTAAAATATTTGTTGCACAAGTGGAAAATTTATGTTCAAATAGTATTTACTGCAATGGTGCAGTTTTTTAGAGGAGATTTAAATGAGTATATTTCATGAAGGTGTAGAGTCTTACAAGGGTTGTGTATTAGCTGAGTATGAGAACAATGGTTATAACGATAGCGATTTCTTTGCCGTTGTTTGGAATATTGAAAATCAATGTGTTAAAACTATTGAATATGGCTCTACTCGCCACGCAGGTTCTTACGGTTGTGTAATAGACGCAACTCCTGAAATTCGTGCATTAGCTGAATTAGCAAAACAAAAAGCTAAAGAATCATACAGGATTGAACAAGAATTTCAATTTGCTAAACTTGCTGATAAAGGCAAAATAGTTGTTATACATGGTTTTAAGCGTGGTAAGAAAGTGTCTTTGAATGGCTTGCAAGGCGAAGTGTTTTGGGTTGGTGCTAATAAGTTTGCCCCTCATTGGGAAAAACATTCTCGTAGTGTTGGCATTAAAATTGGTGAAGAAAAAGTGTTTGTCGATAATAGCAATGTAACAGTAGTAGGCTCTGATGAAAATTGTTATGATGCACTTGTGAAATACGAAATAAGTAGAACAGTAGAAGGGTACTTAGCTGTTTATAGATTTTAAGCAAAGGGGCTACACAAAGCCCCTGTTTCATATTATAATCAGCCTATGTAATAATCAATTGTAAAAACTGATTGAAATCAAGGACTTAAAAATGGCTGAAACGAAACTGCATAAAAAACGCATTTACAAGGCGTTAGATGACAAGGAAGTGTCCGCAAATCAAGTTAGAGGGGCTTTCTCTGCGTTATTAAGACGAATCAATACCCAACAGCCTGAAAGATTACTGAAGGTCGCTAACGTGCTATTTGACCAAGCTGAGCAGGGTAACCTAAATGCAATCAATATATTGTTTGACCGCCTAGATGGAAGACCGATACAACAGCATGAAGTCACAGGTGAAGATGGCGGAACAATCAAGTTAGAAATCATTAACAGCGCATTAGAACGCTTGAGCCATACAGTTGAAAAAGTCAGACAGTCTACAGAGTCTGCTTGACGATGCTCAGTTGCTTGCAGAGAGCGCTGACCTTGTTACTGCAGAAGTAGCTATCAATAAGCTGAATTGGGAGCTTACACGCCACGATTACCAAAAGATGCCATCTGATGATTGGTGGACGATATGGTTACTATTAGCAGGTCGTGGAAGCGGTAAGACACGAACAGCAAGCGAACAGCTATGGCAAATGGCTTGGGAGCAACCTAACACACGATGGCTTGTATCAGCGCCCACCTTTGCGGACGTAAAGGATACTTGCTTTATGGGTGAGTCAGGGCTAATCAACGTCATGCCACGCTCGATAGTAGCTAAACATAACCTTGGAGACAATGAGATAACATTAATAAATGGTAGCATCATTAAGGGGATACCTGCATCAGAGCCTGCACGTTTCAGAGGTCCACAGTTCCATGGTGGATGGCTAGACGAGTTAGCATCGTGGGATTACTTAGACGAAGCGTGGGATATGATTCAGTTCGGGATGCGTCTTGGTGAGCGCCCTATATTGATATGTACGACAACGCCCAAGCCAAAGCCATTGATAATCGATTTGGTTAACAGAGATGGTGATGACGTTATCGTTACCAAGGCGACTACATATGACAACCTGAGTAACCTAGCCCCGACGTTCAGAAAGCAGATTATGCAGTACGAGGGGACAAGTCTTGGACGGCAGGAGATTAACGCTGAGATTATCGACCCTGAAGAGTCAGGCATCATCAAAAGGAATATGTTCAGGCTGTGGGATGCAGAGATGCCATTGCCTAAGTTTGAATACGTCGTCCAATCCTTTGACGTTGCCACATCCGACAAGACGCACAATGACCCGACAGCTTGCACCGTTTGGGGAGTGTTCAAGCCTACTGACCGTCCAATGTCTGTCATGCTGATAGATTGTTGGTCAGAGCATCTACAATACCCTGATTTGCGCCCAAGAGTTATTGACGAAGCTACAACCGTCTACGGTGATACCGACGAGTGGGGAAATGGTAAGAAGCCTGACCTGTTGCTCATTGAAGACAAGAGCGCAGGTATCAGCTTGATACAAGACTTGCAAAGGGCAGGATTAAACGTCAGGGCGTACAATCCGCTCAAGGCAGATAAGATGATGCGCCTTAACATCGTATCGCCTATTATTGCTAAAGGATTGGTTTACCTACCTGAAAGCATGAACTACAAGAACCAAGTCAGGGATTGGGTCGAGCCATTCCTCAATCAGATATGCGCTTTCCCTGAGGTCAGGCATGACGATTATGTGGACAGCATGACGCAAGCATTGAGGGTGCTACGAGATACAGGGTTCTTAACGGTAGATTACGTTCGAGATGATTCAGAGGATTATGCAGACGGTTCACGCAAAGAAAGGGTAAATCCCTATGCAGTTTGATAAAATCCGTCTATAATCTGTAAAACAACCGCAGGGTACACCTATGCCACAATACGACCAACAAGGAAATGTCATAGCCAATTCCGACCCAATGTCGAATGGTCAGTCTGTCCCTAGTCAAGATGCCATGCAGTATGCCTTAACGCAGAATCAAGCGCCCAAAGCATCGGTTACGATGATGCCATTGCAGAATCCGCCATCCGCTCAAGCGCCTAATCCGCCACCAAATCCACCAACACCGCAAGGACAACCCGTAGCAAGAAACCGTGCAGGTCAACCCGTCAAGGTCGACCCATTGGGTACGTTTAGCGGTGCGATGCAAGGATTGGGTAGTATGCTTGCCGACGCAGGCAAAGGAACATTAGCAACAATGGGCGGTATTGCAGGCGATATTGAAGGCTTAGGACGTGCAGGCATCAATTACCTTGCCCCAAAGGTCGGTTCGGATGTGCAGGTCAACCCTGAGCCTAGCTTGCCCACAACTGAGGACATCTACAACAAGATGCCTGATTTATATAAAGGTCAAGGAAGTTTTAAGTCTAGTGTGCCTGCTCAACTTGGAGCGGGTGTAGTCGGTGCAATTGTCGACCCATTTACAGCGGTTAGAGCAATTAAGGCTACTAAGGGTTTACCCGTAGGTATGAGTATAGAAGATGTGGGTAAGGGCGCATTAGAGTCAGTTAAACCGCCAAAGCCACCCGTTGCTGAGCCAATCAAAGCGCCCCATAAGCAGGGCTTGTATTCACCGCTTGAAGAAGCAGTCTTGAATCTTAAACAAGATAAAGGCGGTGGAGAGCAAATGCTCAATATGTTAAAAGGAACAAAAGGGGTTAAGCCTGACGAGTTAAAGTTCCGTAACTTTGATGAGTTCCTTAAAGGCAAGAAGAAGGTCACTAAAGAGGAAATGCTCAAGTACCTTGAAGAGAATCCTATTCCTGTTAGTGAAACCAAGTTAGGTGATAAATATCTTGAACATGAGTTAGCGGACGTTGACCCTGATTATGATACGCCTGTGCAAGAGTTTTTTAATAATTGGCGAAGAGCTGAACGTGATGATGAAGCATGGCAAGAAGAGCATGATTATAGACGTTATGATGACACAGACTATCATGAAGTTCTTAAAGAAGATTTTTTGCGTGACCATAACATTACTGAAGAAGAATTTGAAGCAAGCCCTGAACTACAAAAAGATTTTGAAAAAGTTTTGGATGAATACGCAGAATCATCAGCAAATGAATATGACCCCTATGTAATAGGACACGATACTCATAATTACACTATTCATGGCGACCAATACGGTGAGGTACGCCTACATGGTCCTCAAGGATATATAGACGATTTTAGAAATATTAATGAAGCTCAAAATGGAGCAATGGAACACGCCCTTGACCAAGGGGATATTGAGCCAATTTATGAAAATGAAACGGTTGAACTTAATAAGCCGATGTATGATTCACCTAGTTACAACGGGGTCAATAATGGTTTAGATGCAAACTATGAAGAGCATTTATATCATTACACGCCTAAAGAACGTGAGAGTTTTAGGTCAAATCATTTCAATGATGATGCCAACCATCATCAAAACTTAATGAGCCATCAGCGTTTGGTTGATGCAACCCTTGAAGATGGCACACCTGCTTTAAAAGTAGAAGAGCAACAATCCGATTGGCATCAAGCAGGGCGCAGATTAAGAGTAGCAAAAATTGAAGAAATCAAAAAAGAATTAATGGCTCAAGATAGTGCATTGTCAAAAGAACAGGCATTAGAAAAAGCTAAAAAACTTGTACCTGAAGACTTTGGTTATAAGATGCCTGAGCGTAAAGCACAGGTAGAAGCTTTAAGTAAGATAGCGGATGACGCAGATGATGAGTTTAATCGATTCTTGGAAACGCCTGAATACAAAGAAGCATTTGAAAGAGCGCAAACTACAGGTGATGACAATCAGCCTGCTTTATTAGAAGCACGCAGGTTGCAAGCTAATAAAACACAAACAACAAGAAATTGGCGTACAGCAAATGAAATTTTGCAAGAGGGTAAACCTGATGCGCCATACAAGTCAACGTGGAATGAATTCTTGATGAAGAAAGCATTATACGAAGCCGCGTTACGAGATAAACCAAAACTTGTATGGACAACAGGTGAAACGCAAGCAAATCGATGGAATGAGTTGTTGCATGAAAATCTTGATGCCATTAAATATAGATATGACCCATCCAATGATGAATATATTGTTCACGTTAGAAAGCCAGGAGAACAAGAATTTAATCTTATTAGAAGAGCAATTAAAGACAGAGATTTAGAAGAATATGTTGGTGACCATATTGCTAAACAAATGCGTGAAAATCAAGGCGTAGAACATTTAGTTGTAAGCCCTTATGCTTTAAAATATGTAGAAGGTTCAGAAAAACATATTAAAACTCAATACGGTGATTACATTGAATATGGCTATGAAGCGCCTGATGGAGTTGTTTATAGAGGAACAGGAGCAAATGAATTTGAAGCACGAAGAAATGCTTATGTTCAAGCTAAAAAACAATCTGTGAAATACACACCGCAAGTCATTGAAGGTGAAAACTTATCTGTCACAACCAAAAAAGGAAAAGGACATAAAGGATTCTATGATGACATTCAGTCTTTGTTCTTAAAGAACTACCTTAAAAAGTATGGTGTTACACCTAAACTAGAAAATGTAACAGACAAATTTGGCAGGGTAGAACAAGTTCATTCTATTGATATTACGCCCGAAATGAAGAAAGATTTTCTTGAGCGTGGGCAACCTGCATTTAAGAAAGGTGGAGCGGTCAAGATGGCTGATGGTGGTTCTGTCATGGCAACTGAGTTAGCCAAGATGAAAGAAATCCTTGCTAAGAAAAAGATTGAGAATGAACTTAGCGGTATGGATAAGCGCACGTCAGAACTAAGGGCGTACCGTCCATATGAAAGCTTGACAGAGGTTAAACCTGTCACGCCTGAGCAAGTTAATGCAGAGTATCAAGCAAGACAAGCAAAGCCTACGGTTGGATTAAGACCTACCGATGTAGGTGGAAGCCGTATACCAAGTACACAATTAGAATTGTTTAAGAAAAAAGGCGGGAAAGTTGTTTCCCTTGACGAAATGCGGTATGAATTAATGAGGAAGCGAAATGCCTGAGATGCCAATACCCCAAGACTATGGTCGCTACCAACCACCATTAGAAGAAGAGAAAGACGAGTCAGTTTACGAATTGTTGGATGACGCAAGCGACGTAGAAGAATTACCTGATGGCTCAGCAATTGTCCGTTTGGAAGATTACACATCCCCTGATGAAAATCCTGACTTTTATGAGAACCTTGCGGAAACACTCGACCCATATGATTTAGATGGTGTAGCTTTAAAGTATTGCGATTTAATTGAAAAAGATAAGGATGCTAGAGAAGAACGTGACAAGAAGTATGAAGAGGGAATTAGACGTACAGGACTTGGAGATGATGCCCCTGGGGGCGCTCAGTTTATGGGAGCTTCAAAAGTTGTTCACCCTGTCATGGCAGAGTCTTGTTTCGACTTCGCAGCCCGTGCTATCAAGGAATTATTTCCACCTGATGGACCTGTTAGAAGCAAAATCATTGGAGAAATAAGCGAAGAAAAGTCGGCTAAGGCTGACCGTAAGCGTGATTACATGAATTGGCAGTTGACGGAACAGATTGAAGAATTCCGTGACGAGCAAGAACAGATGCTTACCCAATTACCTTTGGGTGGTTCACAGTATTTAAAACTATGGTATGACGATAGAAAACGTCGCCCATGCTGTGAGTTTGTACCGATTGATAATATCTATTTGCCATTCGCAGCGGTTAATTTCTATACAGCAATGCGTGTGACAGAAGTACAAGACATCACACAAGAAGAATATGACTTACGAGTTGCACAAGGATTATATAAAGATTTAGACGTGTATCGAGTATCGGAAGAGCCTGATGAGTCTAAAGCACAAAAAGCAACAAATAGGATTGAAGGTAAGACGAACGAATCAAGTAACGTTGATGGCATTCGTCGGGTGTTGCACATTTACACATGGCTTGAGTTAGAGGGTGATAAATTCTCTGAGGGTGAACGTGCGCCATATATTATGATGATTGACGAAGCAGAAAGCCAAGTAATTGGTTTATATAGAAATTGGGAAGATGGCGATGATACATTCACAAAGCTTGATTGGTTGGTTGAGTTTAAATTCATTCCTTGGCGAGGTGCTTACGCCATTGGGCTTCCTCATCTCATTGGCGGTCTTTCTGCTGCTCTTACAGGCGCATTGCGTGCTTTATTGGATTCTGCGCACATCAATAACGCACCGACCATGCTTAAACTTAAAGGAGGAAAAATCTCAGGACAGTCCCAAACTATAGACGTTACCCAAGTAACAGAAATAGAAGGCGCACCTGGGGTTGATGACGTCCGCAAGATAGCAATGCCTGTCCCATTTAACCCACCAAATCAAGTCTTGTTTGCTTTGTTGGGATGGTTAGATAGTGCTGCGAAAGGCGTCGTAACAACAGCGGAAGAGAAGATTGCGGATGTAAATTCACAAGCCCCTGTAGGTACAACACAAGCGTTGATTGAGCAAGGCTCAGCCGTATTTAGTTCGATTCATGCTCGTTTACATGATTCACAAAAGCGTGTACTTAAAATATTGGCACGTTTGAATCGTTGGTATTTAGATGAACAGCGTAAAGGCGAGATTGTTGCGGATTTAGAAATACACCGTGATGACTTTAAAACAAATTCAGATGTAATTCCTGTATCTGACCCACACATCTTTGCGGAATCACAGCGATATGCCCAAGTGCAAGCATTAGCAGATAGAGCGTCAAAGAATCCTGATTTATATAACCGCTTAGCTGTAGAAAAGCGAATTATGAAACAAATTAAGATTCCTGATGTGAATGAAGTATTGCCTGACCCACAAGAAGTAAAGGATATCAATCCTGCGTTAGAAAACGTTATGATGTCGCTTGGTAAGTCAGTTGGGGCATTCCCACACCAAGACCATATTGCGCACCTTAAAACGCATATTGCATACGCTCTTGACCCGTTATATGGCTCTAATCCTATTATGGCAAGAAAGTTTATTCCTGCGATGCTTGACCATGCGGTGCAACATTTAACCTTATGGTATCTCAATCAAGTGGATACATATGCTTCTTTAGCGTCAGGACAACCTATGAATGTGTTAGAGGTAAATCCTGTACTGCGTGAAGCACAAGAATTGATTGCAACAAGCGCATTACACGTTCACCAAGACGCCGAACAACAGATTTCTCAGTATGTCATGCCTGCTTTGCAGAAAATGCAACAGATGATTCAGCAGTTGGCAAGTCAGCAACCAACTGACCCGAATGTAATGGCACAGGTCAAGGCGTTGACAGATACGGCTATGGCAGAAACCAAGCGTAAAGCTGCGTATGACCAAGCAGAATTGCAATTAAAGGGCAAGAAACAACAAGATGATGCGATAGCTAAACAGCAAAGTATTATTTCTGCTCAACAGATTGAAGATGCCAAGTTAACGCATAACGCAAATGTTATGACTTTAGAGAAACAGTTTGAAGCACAGCAACAACAAGAGCAACAACAAGCGCAAGTTCAACAGCAAAACTTGCAACATTTGCAAGATATGCAAAAGCAAGAGCAACAAGCGCAACAACAGAGCATTCAGCAACAAGCACAACCACCACAACCACAAGGAGTAGGAAATGTCTGAGTTAATTAATATGCATAAACGCATCGCTATGGGCGGTGAACAAGAAGCCAACCACCTTAAAAAGGGTGGAAAGGTTGCTAAATTCGCTAAAGGCGGTCAAGTTGAAAAGCTTGATACGATGCCATACAAGATTATGCCAAAAGGAAAAAGAAGACCTGAATCACATCAGGAAGACGCAGAGCTAATTGGCGCATATCCTGAAAAAGGTATTGCAAATTTGCCCGCAAAAGGTAGCAAGCCCAAGCTTACAAAGCCTGAGCCACATGCAGTAGCCACGATGAAGAAAGGTGGTAAGATGTCAGCCCCTAAAAAAGGCTTAGTCATTGCCATAGCAGTAGGTACAAAAGCCAAAAAGGGTGCAAAAAACTACTAATGGAAGACATTATTAATGGTTTGATAAGCGCTTTGAATAAAAAGCAGGCTGAAATAAAAGAATCAATGGTGAATGGAAGGTTTGCAAACTTTGAAAGTTACCAACGATTTGTAGGAATCCATATGGGGTATGCAGATGCCTTGGAAATTTTAAATAATCTTTTAGAAGAAAAGGATAGCAAGAATGACGAATTATGATTTAGAGCAGTCTTTGGAAGAAGCATTTCCAATTGTTGACCCTTTGATGACACCGTATGGTGCAAGAGTTCTTATTCAATTAAGAGCAGTTAAAGAAAAGGTAACAGAATCAGGTATTTACATTCCTGAGGAAGTTAAAGAAACCGAAAAATGGAACACCATGATAGGTAAAGTATTAGCCATGGGTCCAATCGCCTATAAAAACCGTGACACATTAGCTCCATGGGCTGAGGGTGTGTGGTGTCAAGTAGGTGATTATGTCCGTGTACCTAAATGGGGTGGTGATAGATGGGAAGTAGAGTTTACTGACGGCAAAGGCGCTCAAGGAAAAGCTTTATTTACATTTTTTAACGACCATGAAATTATCGGCAAGGTTACGGGTGACCCTCGTGCAATTAAAGCGTTTGTGTAAATTTTGAGAGGAAATTAAATGACACCAACAGATAAGATGGAATTACAAATTGAAGAAGAAAAAGACGGTAGTGCGGTTGTTATATTGCCTGATGGCGAGGAAAATCCGCAAATTGAAGAACCAAAGTCCGAATTTCGTACGGATGATGATTTTGAAAACGCCCCTGATAAGGTTGATGATGAACGTCAGCAAATACGAGAAGCCCGTCGGGAAGAAAGACGTTTAAAAAAGCAAATTCATCGTGAAAAAACACGTGAATCATCATCTTTAATTAACACTTTACGTAAACAAAACGAAGCAATGGCAGAACGCCTAGCTTTGCTTGAGAAAAAAACAAGTGGTGCAGAATTAGCACGTGTTGATAAAGCAATTGAAGACGCAGGCGTACAAGTTGAATACGCAAAAATGAAATTGCAAGAAGCTGTAAGCCAAAGCAATGGAGAAGCCGCAATTCAAGCACAAGAAATGCTCTACGACGCTAAGCGCAAGCAAGAAGCGTTGGATAGTATTAAGCGCCAAGCAACTCAACAAGCCAATAAACCCAATGATAGTCGTCCTGACCCAATGATTGCACGTTTAGCAACTGAGTGGATGGAAGAAAATCCATGGTATGACCCAAATGGTAAGAATATGGAGTCAAAAATTGCTATTTCTATTGACAATGCATTGGTTGAAGAAGGCTATGACCCACGTTCAGAAGATTATTGGGATGAATTATCAGAAAGAGTACAAAAATATATTCCAAATGTTACAAACCGTGGTTATAATGAACCTAATCGGAAAGCAAGACCGAAGTCGTTTGTTACAAGTTCGGGCAGAGAGTCCATGAGTAACGCAAGAACTAATGAGTATGTATTATCCCCTGACAGGGTTACAGCCATTAAAGAAGCGGGCAAGTGGGACAATATGCAAGAGCGTATGAAGATGATAAATATTTATCGCAACTATGACAAACAGAACAAGGTTAGGGGATAAAAATGGAAACTAGATTCAAAAAATCCGCAGGCGAAGGCAGAGATAACAAATCTGCAGTAGACGCTTCACGCCAAGCGCCCGAAAAACAATTTGCATCACAAGAACGTCGTCGCATGTTTCGTGACGAGTTTGCACAAGAAGCTTTACCAACAGCGCCTGAAATCCCTGGGTTTCACACTTGTTGGCTTTCAACCACTCACCAATATGACCCAATCCATAAACGTATGCGTATAGGTTACACGCCTGTTAAAGCCGATGAAGTCCCTGGCTTTGAAAATTTCCGTGTAAAAGCAGGCGAGATGGAAGGCTTTATTGCGTGTAATGAGATGGTTCTGTACAAACTTCCTAATGAAATCTATCAAGAGTATATGGCAGAAGTACACCATTTTGCTCCGATGGATGAGCAGGAAAAGATTAAAGTACAACAAGACCAATTGTTAAACGCAAGGGATTCTAATGGTAGGGCATTAGGTAAGGTTGAAGGTGACGGTATGAATTTTGATATGTCAAGACAAGTACCGACATTTGTTAAGTAATACAATTAGGTAGTACTCTTTAAAAATTGCGTTATTGTAATTTTGCTTTATGGCTTTGTAGAAAGCGTCAAAAAAACAAAATTTATTTAACCATTTTATAAGGAGTAATATATGTCATCAGTATCCGCTCCGTTTGGTTTGCGTCCTGCGTTCTTCCCAACAGGTTTGGAAAGAGCGCAATGCCTACAAAACGGTATAACATCGGGTTATGCTGCGAATATTTACAAACAGCAACCAATCGCCTACGTAAGCGCTGCGAACGTCGGCTCAACAGGTTCAGCTAACGGTACAATCATCGCCGCTCAAACCACAACAGGTAATTCTTCATCTCAACAATACGCTGTAACAGGCTCATTCCAAGGTGTAGAATTTACTGACACAACAGGTCGCCGTCGTGTTTCTAATTACTGGCCATCAGGTACTACTGTTCAATCAGGCTCTATTACTAATGCTTATTTCTATAACGACCTCAACATCGTTTATGAAATTCAAGCTGACGGTTCTATGGCTCAAACAAGTATTGGTGGAGAGTATTATTTCACAAACATTACTGCGGGTAATTCAACAACAGGTCTATCACAAGCAACATTAGGTGCTTCAACAGCCGTTACAAACGGTCAACAAGCTCAAATGCGTGTAGTAGATTTAGGTCAGGGCGTAGATAATGCGTGGGGCGATGCTTACACAGTAGTACGTGTACAGTTGACTAACACCAACTTCTACGGTCAATACGTAGCTCAAGTTTAATATAGGAGAATAAATTATGGCAGCCCCAATGAGAAGTACGGACTTCCGTTCAATCGTAGAACCTATATTGAACGAATCCTTTGACGGAATTTATGACCAACGTGCAGACGAATGGTCAACAGTATTCCGTGAACAAGCAGGTATTCCACGTAACTACCACGAAGAGCCTGTGTTATATGGTTTCGGTGCTGCGCCACAATTACCTGATGGCGCACCTGTAACATATCAACAAGGTGGTGTATTGTTCTTACAACGTTACGTATACCAAGTATTCGGTTTGGCATTTGCTTTAACTAGAGTTCTAGTTGAAGACGGTGACCATATCCGTTTAGGTCAGGTATATGCTAAGCACTTAGCACAATCTTTAGTAGAAACTAAAGAATTGCTTTGCGCAAACGTATTGAACCGTGCATTTAACTCTGCATATGTTGGTGGTGACGGTGTATCTTTGATTAACACAGCACACCCAATCGCAGCGGGTTCATTTAGCAATCAGTTATCAACAGCCGCGGCTTTGTCACAAACATCTCTTGAACAGATGTTAATTCAAATCCGTCAAGCAGTTGACAACAATGGTAAGCGTATTCGTTTGCAACCGCTCAAGCTTGTTGTTGCCCCAGGTAACGTATTCCAAGCTGAAGTTTTGTTGAAGTCTGTTCTAAGAACAGGTACAGCTAACAACGATATCAACCCAATTAAATCAATTGGATTGTTACCTGAAGGCGCATCTGTAATTAGCCGTCTAACTTCACAAACAAACTGGTGGGTACAAACTGATGCACCTGAAGGTCTAAAACTCTTAATGCGTCGTGCTTTAGAAAAAACCATGGAGGGCGATTTTGAAACCGACTCCATGCGTTATAAAGCTACTGAGCGTTATCAAGTTGGATTTACTGACCCTCGTTGCTTATACGGTACACCAGGAGCGTAATAGATGGGGGTGTAATAGCCCCCAATTTTTAATTTGTCAACTTTTCATGGAGAACGACAATGCCACAATTTAGCGACGATTTATTTTTAGGGTCAGCACCTAGCTATGTAGGAACAAATGCTACTAGCAATTTAGGTAACCCATCACCAATGTCTTTGGGTTTTGGACCTTTAGGGCGTGTTTATTTATATGATGTAACACCACAAGTTGCGACAACCGCAGCAGTTCTAGCCGCGAAAACCCCTACAGGTGCAACAACCTATAGCGGTACACAACTTGCTTCAGGCACAGGTGGTACAACTCAAGTTTTACGTACAGATGGTACAACTGTTACTCAATTGGATATTCCTCGTGCGGTAGCTGTAACAACTGCATCAGGTAGCCCAACGAATTCCCAAGTAACCGTTACAGGCTATGATTACTACGGTAATTCAATGACCGAAATCATCCAAACGGGTACTGTAGCTTCTACGCAAACCAAAGGAAGAAAAGCATTCTTCCAAATTTACAGCATTGCATTTAGTGCTGCCACAACCGTAGCGGTATCAGTCGATACTACAAACGTGTTAGGCTTGCCATGCCGTATTAGTGATGAAGCTTATATTATTGATTCAGGATTTACAGGTTCAGTTGCTGTAGATTCAGGAACTTTAGCATATGCGTTCTACACCAATACAACAACTTACTCCAACCAAACTGTATCAAGCATAACAACAGCAAACCCTGGTGTTGTTACCGTTGGATACGCTCCTGCAAGTGGTACGATTGTTCAATTTACAGGTACAGTTCCTGCTCCATTAGCAACAGGAACAAACTATTGGTGGACATATGTATCTGCAACAACAGGTAAATTGTCAACATCCCAAGCCAACTATTTAGCAGGAACATTTGTTAACGTATCAGGTTCTTATTCATCAGGTGCTACATTAGTACCACAGATGGTATCAAGCTCTGTTACAGCAGATGTACGTGGTACATACACACCTGCAGGAACTTTAAACGGTTCTAATAAATTAGTGCTTACCTTAGGATTAACAGGTATTCAAGTTGGTCCTCAGTCCACAACCACAGGCTTACTTGGTATTGCCCAAGCCTAATAGGAGAGCTTAAATGCAAAATAAAAAATTTATGCGTGAACCAAAAGAGTATACGACTGAGCCAACAGCCGATGAATTAAGTCATGAAGGCATGAAAAAAGGCGGACATGCTAAGCATATGGCAATTGGTGGTATGAATCAACCTATGCGTGGTGCAATGCCTATGCCACAACGAGCTGTACGTCGTCGTCCTATGGCTATGCAAGCACCGATGGGTCAAAACTCAATGCAAGGTCAAATGCCTGCTATGAAGCGTGGCGGTAAAGCGCATCATGCTGAAGGTGGTGAGTCTAAGGCAATGGAGCGCAAAGAAATGCGTGAAATGCATAAGATTGAAAAAGAACTCAAGCACCATGAAAGCATGAAAGCAGGAAAAGCACATCACGGCTTGAAAAAAGGCGGTATGGCTAAAGGCATGTATTCACCACAAATTGGTGGATTGCTTGGTGAGGGTAAACCACATCACAAAGGCATGACAGGTGGAGTAGAAGGGCCAGGCTTTAAACATGGCGGTAAGATTCACCGTGTTTCAGGTCATCCTGAGGGTTCACATGAGCATCACAAGCATATGGCTAAACACCATGCCAAAATGCACAAAGAAAGTGGTTCAGCGCATCACAAAAAGATGCATGAACATCACAAATCTATGTGTTCAGGTGGCAAGTATGCTATGGGTGGTGGTGCAGGTACAATGCCTGTTGTAAAACATGGTGGCGCACAGTTAAGACACGGTGGCAAAGCTATGCACAAAGCAACAGGTGGTTTAGCCGCCAAAGGTGATGCATTCCAAACTAAAGGCACTTTAAAGCCAAAGATTAATGTACAAGATAAGGTTACAGAAGCAAAACAAACCAAATCTTTCCATACAAAAACAGGTGGCGTAGAAGGTGCAGGTTACAAGCATGGCGGTAAAATGCATAAATATGCTAAAGGTGGAACAGTATCCGAAAGCGTTGCAAATCGTTATTTAAATGACATAAAAGATGGAAGCAAACCACACAAGAAAGCAGGAAAAACAGGAGAAATTCATGAAGCTCCTGCAGGTTACAAAAAAGGTGGTCATGTGAAACATCATGAAGGTCATGTAATGCATCACAAAATGCATGGTCATAAAGAAGGTGGACACATGCATATGCACGAGCATGCAGAAAAAATGGCGATGGGTCATCACAAAATAGATGGTCATCCTATGAAGCACGGTGGTCATGCCAAGAGCAAGATTTCCACGCATCATAAAAAAGGCGGTAAGTGTAACTACTAAAAGGTAGGGGGAGAAATCCCCCGCTTTTTAATTTTGGAGAATTTTCATGAGCAATTATATTGTTTCATCTGTAACTCGTGGTGGCTCGTATGAACCTTTTGATTTGCAAGTTGCCCGTAGCCAAATTTATGGTCATCAACAAGTCAATATTTTTGGTTATCAAGCTTCTGTAACAACTACTAGCATTCCTGTTTGGGAAAATGCTACAACTTATACTTACATTACGAATGCATCTACTTTAACGCTTGTAAGCTCATCCGCATCCGATGATACGGTTGCTAAAGTGTTGATTAATGGCTTAGATGCAAACTTTAATCAGATTTCTGAATCTTTGCAGATGAATGGTACTACAGGTGTAACTACTCTGAATAGCTATTATCGTGTAAATAGTATGGTTTTAGTATCGGCAGGAACAGGGCAAACTACTAACGTAGGTACAATTACATTAAAGCAATCCTCTAATATTGTTTCTCAAATCAATGTAGGAATTGGCAAATCACAAAGTACTGTATTTACAGTACCTGCAGGATATACATTTTATTTAGATTTGGCTGAAGTAAACACATCAAATAGTTATACAGGAAGTACAATTGTTACTTACAAAGTACAGGCAATTAATAATGTTACAGGTGTAAAGTTTGTTGTGTTGCAACAACCATTTGTATCAATTTATACAGCCCAAAGACAAGCAAATCCGTTTTTATATGCGGAAAAAACCGACATTCAATGGCAACTTGTTACAAATACAGGAACAATTTCTGCGGGCGTTATTATTACAGGGAAACTTATTCAAAACAGTAATACAGTTGTTGGCACAGGAAGCTAATCATGCCATTGATTAAGTCAAAATCTGAAAGAGCCTTCAAGAAAAATATTTCTACAGAAATTCATGCGGGCAAAAAACCCAAGCAAGCTGTAGCAATTGCTTATTCAATGCAACGTAGTGCAAAGAAAAAAGATGGTGGCGGTCTTTATGCCAATATTCATGCTAAACAAGAGCGGATAAAGCGTGAAAAAGCCCAAGGATTACCTGTAGAACACATGAGAAAGCCTAATAGTAAAGGCGCACCAACAACAGAAGCGTTTATTCAGTCTGCTAAAACAGCTAAAAAAGCGAAGGGCGGTAATGTATCGCTTGCTGTAGGTCGTGGTGAAAAGAAACCAACAAGCCAAGGTGCGGGATTAACTGAAAAAGGTCGTGAAAAATACAACCGTGAAACAGGAAGCCATTTAAAAGCACCGCAAGCAAAAGGCTCAAGACATGATTCATTTTGCGCCCGTATGAAAGGCGTTGTAGAACATGCAAGTGGTGATGCCCCAAGAGCAAAAGCATCCTTAAAGCGTTGGCATTGTGCCGATGGCGGAAAACCAAAGAAGAAATATGATATTAAGGGGTGGTAATGAGTACAAGCGGAACTGTATCCACCACAGTCGTTACGGTTCAAAACCTAATTGATAGTGGTGCAAGAAGGGCGGGGAAACTTGCGGAAGAATTAACGTCCGAGCAAATCTTTGCATCAAAACAATCGCTGTATTATTTGTTATCTAATCTCGTCAATTATGGCGTTCAGTATTGGGCTATTCAAAAGAACGTGATAGGTTTATACCCTGACCAATACGAATACTTATTGCCTGTAGGAACAAATGATGTATTAAATGCCAATTATCGGTATTTAACGATTAATACTAATAATCCGTTTTCATCATCAGGTACAACTGCAAATGCATTTGATGGAGCATATACCAATATTTGCCAACTTAATAGCAATACAGGCAATATTGGTATCAATAATGGTACACAAAACCCTATTTACATGGCAACGATTGGTATTTTGCCTGCTATAACAGGTACGGTTAACTATCAAATACAAGCATCACAAGATGGTTCTACATGGACAACTGTAGTTACACCTACGACTACATCTTGGACGCAAAGACAATGGATTTATAACGATTTAGACCCATCTACAAGCGCTCCATATTGGAGAATTTTGCAAACAAGTGGCGCAAACATGGGTTTTTATCAAGTTATCTTTGGTTCTAATCCTACGGAAATACCAATGTTTCGTATGAACCGTGATGATTATGTTAATTTGCCCAATAAAAACTTTTTGAATAACTATCCGTTGCAGTATTGGTTAAATCGCACAATACCGCAACCCACTATGACTCTCTGGCCTACACCACAAATATATTCGCCACAGATTGTGGCATGGTGTACACGCTATATACAAGACGTTGGCGCATTAAATGGTTCAATTGAAATTCCGCAACGTTGGTATTTAGCAATACAAAATATGTTAGCGCATCAAATGGCGATGGAGTTGCCACAAGTTGACCCTGCAAGAATTGCTTATTGCGAACAACAAGCAGAAAAATATTTACACATTGTGCAAGAAGAAGAGCGTGATAAGTCACCGATTTATTTTGCACCTAACATTAGCGTATACACACGATGAAATGGTTAAATACCCGTGGTAATTCCGTACTGACGATTCAGGTTTGCGATAGATGCAAAATGAAGCGTGCGTATGATGACGTTCAAGAAGATGGGAATACACCAGGGCTTCGTGTGTGCAAGTTTGGGTGTATTGATAACAAAGACCCGTACCGATTAAAGATGCGTCAACCTGAAAAGATATCTGTAAGATTTCCCCGTCCTGATGCTTATATTGGAACGGGTAATAATCAGATTGTTACGACTCCTAATGCGCAAGATTTATTATCTTTACAAACAAACTATACTGAAAACGGAAACTTGGAAGGCATTACTTACACGCCCGTTAATACTAATCCATGACTAATAAGACCATTCCTGAACTACCTCCCGCAGGTCCGTTAATTGGAACGGAGCAAGTACCTATTCAACAAAATGGATTAACGGTACAAACAACAGTAGCCGCGATAGCTAACAGCCCAACGCAACAGCAAACTTTTATTACGGTTAATCAAGAACCAACGCTTGCTAATAGCAGAAGTCTTATAGGTGGATTGGGCATAGGAACGTCTACAGGCTCACCACAAGGACAGTTTTCTTTATTCCTTAATGGTGTATCCGCTTCTTTAGAAAACGCATCACAAGGGATTGTTGTTAAAAATAGCGGTAGTGGTGTTACGAATAGAAGTATTGCAACCACAGGTGCAGGATTATCTGTGGCAAATGCTAATGGTGTAAGTGGAAACCCTACTCTTGGATTGAGTGGATTGCCTTCAGCATTAGCAAGTTTAGGTGGTACAGGATTTATTTCTGTATCAGGTGGTTCTACATTAAGCGTTTCTACAATTACAGGAACAGCTAATCAAATAGGCGTAACAGGCGGTGATGGTAGCTCTTTACCAACAATTAGTATTGCAACAAACCCAATAATCCCTGGGTCAGGCTCAATAACCATTCCAAATGGAACAACAGGTCAACGCTCAGGAAGTATAGGGGCAATTCGTTATAACTCTACGCTAGGAGCATTTGAAGGTTATCTATCTACAGGATGGCAACAGTTTTCATCTGCAGGTGGCGTAACTACTTTTCAAACATCATTATCAGGGTTAACACCTAGTACACCTACAACAGGTACAGTTACTTTAGCAGGCACACTTAATCCATCTTCAGGCGGAACAGGAGCAAATACACTTACAGGATATGTAGTTGGTAATGGCACATCGCCATTTACAGCAACAACAACAATTCCAACAACTGATTTATCAGGTACGATTTCTAATGCACAGCTTGCAAATTCAAGCATTACCATTAATTCTAATACGGTAAGTTTAGGTGGTTCAGTTAATGTAGGCACTATTACATCTGTCACAGGTACTGCCCCTATTCAATCAAGCGGTGGTAATACACCTGCTATTAGCATTACTCAAGCAAGTGCAAGCACAAATGGATACTTATCATCAACTGATTGGAATACATTTAATAACAAACAGCCTTCAGGTTCTTATGTAACCTCTGTGGGTGCTACAAGTCCTGTATCATCTAGTGGTGGTACAACGCCAACGATATCCATGCCACCTGCAACATCGACAGTTAGCGGATATTTAACATCAACCGATTGGAATACTTTTAATAATAAAGGTTCAGGTTCGGTTACTTCGGTATCAGGTACAGGTACTGTAAACGGAATTACTTTATCAGGTACGGTTACATCAAGTGGCAATATTACTCTTGGTGGAGCGCTTGCTAATGTTGCAAATAATCAGTTAACTAATAGTTCAATCACCATTAATAGCAATGTAATTTCTTTGGGTGGAAGCGCAACAATTACAGCTAATACACCAAATGCTTTAACTATCGGTACAGGTTTAAGCGGAACATCTTTTAATGGTTCTACCGCAGTAACGATTGCTATAGCAAATACAGGCGTAACCGCAGGAATATATGGCTCGGCTACGGCAATACCGTCTGTTACGGTGAATGCGCAAGGTCAAATTACATCTATTACGACAAATGCATTAAATTCACCTGCATATCAAGGCACATGGAATGCGTCTACAAATAGTCCAACTTTAACATCTAGTGTGGGTACAAATAATAATTATTATGTTGTATCAACTGCAGGAACAACGACTTTAAATGGTATTTCTTTATGGTCGGTAGGTGATTGGGCTATTTTTAATGGCACAACAAATGTTTGGGAAAAGATTAATGGTAGTTCATCGGAAGCATTTACAAGTTTGACTGTCACAGGTTTGACGGGTTACATGTATGCTAATGGTACAAGTGCGGTTACAGCATCTACAACGATTCCTACAACGTCTTTAAGCGGTACGATTACAAATGCACAATTGGCTAATTCGAGTATTACAGTCAATGGAACATCGATAAGTTTGGGAAGTAGTGGAACGGTAACAGCATCAGCGGGAACATTAACAGGAACTACATTAAATTCAACGGTAGTAAACTCAAGTTTGACAAGTGTAGGAACGATTTCTACAGGTACTTGGCAGGGTTCTATTATTGGCACTTTATATGGTGGAACAGGCACAAGTGTTGGTGTTGCAGGTGGTGCATTTTAACAAAATATTGATATAATGAACAAAAGGAATTGATATGGCACAAACAGGCTTTACACCCATCCTCATTTATGCAAGCGGAACAACGGGCAATACGCCATCCGCAGGTAATTTAACCTCTTCAGCAAACGGTGCTGAACTTGCAATCAATTATTTTGATGGAAAATTGTTTTATAAAGATGCGTCAGGTAATGTTCAAGTATTGGCATCTAAAGCAGGCAATATCAACGTATCATCTATTAGCTTCGGCACAACAGGATTAACACCAAACACCGCAACAACAGGTGCAATTACCGTTACAGGTACATTGATAACAAGCAATGGCGGAACAGGGTTGGCGAGCTACACAGCAGGTGACTTGCCTTACTATGCGTCAGGTACAGCCTTATCTAAACTTGGTATTGGTACTAGCGGACAGATTTTAACATCAAGCGGAACAGCCCCACAATGGTCAACACTAAGCGGTGTTGCGGTTACTACATTCCAAACATCGTTATCGGGATTAACTCCTTCTACTGCAACAAGCGGTGCGATTACATTAGCAGGTACTCTTGGTGTAGCATCAGGGGGAACTGGGTTAAATTCCTTGTCATCAGGATATATTCCTTATGGAAATGGTACAAGTGCTTTTAGTTCTAATGCTAATTTTTTATTTGATGGGACTAATTTAAACCTTAAATCAAGTGGAAACCTAAACTTTGTATATGGTAGTTCTTCTCAAGGAATTAACTTTCAAAATGGTGTTGGCACAACAATACAACAAATTAAATATTTAGATAGTAATGGAAGTTTAACAATAGGTGGTGCATCAGGAACTTCTGTTCCAATTATTTTTAATACGAGTTCATCAACAGAAGCAATGCGTCTTAATACTTCAGGCTATCTAGGAATAGGTACAAGTAGTCCTAGTACATTACTTCAAATTAATGCTAGTGGAGCAAGTCCTGCATGGTTATATTCAACAAATGCAACAAGTGGAAGTTATTTTGGAACATCTGGAACAGGCGAAACAATTGTTTACCAAACAGGTGCATATCCAATTCAATTTTATACAAATAGTTTAGAACGGATGCGTCTTGATTCATCAGGCAATCTAGGACTTGGAGTTACTCCTAGTGCTTGGACATCTGCTTTTAAAGTTGTTGAAATAGGTTCAAAAGGTGGTGCTTTAGCGGGTGCATCTGGTGAAGTTGACCTTTTTAATAACGCTTATAACAATGGCTCTAACTATATTTATGGAATAAGTAGTTACGCAACCCAATTTCAAATGAATAACTTGGGTCAATTTAGATGGTACACAGCACCATCAGGAACAGCAGGTACAACAGCTACCTTTACCCAAGCAATGACTTTAACAAATGCTGGTGGATTATCTGTAGGAACAACAAGTGATGCAGGTGCAGGAAATATAAGAGCATCAGGTGTATTTTATGCTGGTGATGGCAGTACATCTAACAATGCTTTTGCTAGAGCAGGTGGTTCAGGAACAGGAATTTATTTTCCAGCAGCTAACACTATAGGATTTTCAACAAGTGCAAGTGAAGTAGCAAGAATTGATTCATCAGGCAATCTAGGACTTGGAGTTATTCCTAGTGCTTGGGGAAGTTCAAGAAAAGCAATACAAGCTGGTGTTGGTGCATCATTACAAGGAAGTACAGGAACTTATGGCTTTGCTGAATTTGGTGCAAATTTTTATTACAACGGAACAAGTGATATTTATTTAGCTTCTGATTATGCTTCTAAATATCGTCAAATATCAGGACAACATCAATTTTATGTAGCACCATCTAGTACAGGAACTATATCCTTTACCCAAGCAATGACACTAGATAATAGTGGTAATTTATTAGTAGGTACTACAGCAACCAACGTTACTTCAGGTGGCTTTAATCTTTTGTTTAATTCAGGTTCATCTTATGAAACTATTGGTCATGCTACAGGTTCAGCAAGTGGTGGAGCATATTTAGCATTTAGATACAACAATGGCGATATTGGAACTATTACCCAAAACGGCACAACAGGTGTTTTATATAATCTTACATCTGATTATCGTCTTAAAAACAATCCAACAGCATTAACAGGTGCATCAGAGTTTATTATGGCTTTACAACCTAAGACTTGGGATTGGCATGATGGTTCAGGTAAAGGTGTTGGATTTATTGCTCACGAATTTATGGAAGTTGCTAAATATTCAGGCAATGGCACAAAAGATGCAGTAGACGCTGAAGGCAATCCAATCTATCAATCAATTCAACCATCATCATCTGAAGTTATGGCAAATCTTGTAGCATTAGTACAAGAACAACAAGCAATTATTGAACAACTCAAAGCAAAGGTAGGTATCTAAATGACAACATATTTATGGCAAGTAGTACAAATGGACAGACTAACAAGTGATAATTTCGTCATAGTTTGTCATTACACCGTAACGGCTACAGATGGCACTTACACAGCATCTACATACGGCACAACATCTTATACACAAGTAGAAGGTGAAACTTATATTCCTTACGCTGATTTAACAGAAGCAATATGCGTAGGATGGGTGCAGACTTCAATTGGAAAAGATACAACAGAAGCAAGTTTACAGTCTCAAATTGATTTATTAAAGAACCCAGTACAGGAATCAGGGGTGCCTTGGGTACAGTCTTAATTTTAGGGTAAGCCATCAGCCCTTTTTGGTGGCAATTTTTTAGGATATTAAAAAATGGAAAAACTTTCATTAACAACTGATTTAATTAACGGCATTCTTCAGTATCTTGGTTCTAGACCTTTTGTTGAAGTTGCGGGATTAATTAATGAGATTCAAAAACAAGCAGGTGAGCAAGGCGCAACTCCTGTACAGCAAGAAATATTAGATACAAATCCACCAACAACAACCCAATAAGGAGTGTTTATGGACTTACTGAAGAAAATTGAAGAAACTGCAGAAAAGATTGTTCATCAAGTTGAATCAGCACTTGGATACAACACCGACCACGGGGATATTACCCGTGTAAAGGTTGATGAAACTCCTGCGGTTGTAGCACCGCCTACAGTTGAAACAACACCTTCTACACCTGAAGCTCCTGCGCAATAATGGATATGGATGCAATCATCGCCGATACAGATAAACGATTATCTGTTCATGAAGCTAAAGGACCAGTTTCGTTTGTTGGTAAATTGTTTACTAAAGAATCTGTAAGTGAATATATGTCTTATGACCCTGAAACTGGCAATTTTTTACGTTTAAAAACGTCAGGGTCAAAAAAAATGGGTGAAAAAGTTGGGTACAACAATGGAAGATATTTGGAAATAAATGTTTTTGGGAAAAAAACAAGAGGACATAGATTGGCATGGTTTTTAACTTACGGCTATATGCCTAAAATTATTGACCATATTAATGGTAATGGTCTTGATAATAGATTAAGTAATTTAAGGGAAGTAACTCAACAAGAAAATTGTCATAATATAAAAAAATTGCCTAATCATAATACAACAGGATATATGGGTGTTTCATATTACAAAGCAGGAAAAAAATATTCCGCACACATAAATATAAACGGAAAGAAAAAACATTTAGGTTATTTTATAACGGCGTTAGATGCTCATAACGCTTATTTAACAGCAAAGAAAAAATATCATCCATCATGTCCGAATTAAAATATACTGAAATAGAAGCCAATTTTATAACGCATGAAAAAATTTGCGAAGAACGCTATAACGCTATTTTAGAATCCTTTGCGAAGGGTACTAAGCGCATGGAACGTATTGAATATTTGTTATATGCGGTGATTGTATCTATCTTTTTTGGTAAAGATTTTTTAGTTGAAACGGTAAAACACTTATTCAAATGAAATGCCTGATATTAACCCGATTGCCGAAGGAGCAAAGTCTTTAGCAGATAGCCTTGAGCAAAGTCGGGAGGCTGGGAAGAAATTAACCAAAAGTATTGAAAACATCCAACGAGATGGAACAGAAGTTGCGTTACAAGAATTAGAAGCAAGAAAGAAACATAAGATTCACGAAGAGTCGATGGAAAACTCTATGATATATAGAGCAATCCAAGAGTATAAAAATCAAAGTGCCATCATTCAAGCTGAGAATGAAGCTGAAAAAGAGTTTAAAGCTAAATATGGTGCAAAAGAATGGTCAAAAGTTTTAGAGTTAAAAGCGGTAGTAGAGAAGGAACATCAGGAAAGTAAAAAGTATTACGGGCATAAACTTGAAGATGTAAGAAGGGTGCAGTTTTATTGTTGGTTCGCTGCCTTTATTATCACGTGTTTGCTGTTTTACTTTAATTTAGTATGACATGGGCAACCTATTGGTTTGTTGTTTATTTGGTTGAATTGTTAATTTGGGCATATGTGGTTTATTTGCATTTTGAAGAAAAGTTACATAAGAAACCTAAAGTAAAGTTTCCTGTGGAGCATAAAGTAATTGTTCGAACAAAGAAAGATATTGTCCGTGGATGATGAACTGTTTAAATGGTGGACAATGATGGCATTAATTTGTATGATGTTAATTATTCTTCTAAAGGATTGATATGGCACTTGACCCCATTTCTGCTGCGTTAGATTTAGGCAATACGCTTATTACACGCATTTTTCCTGACCCTGAACAGCAAGCAAATGCAAAGCTTGAGTTGTTAAAATTACAACAATCGGGTGATTTAGCAACCATGACCGCTCAAACAGACATTAATAAGGAAGAAGCAAAAAGTGCATCATTATTTGTATCGGGATGGCGACCTGCGATTGGTTGGGTATGTGCGTTGGCATTGTTCTACCAATATTTATTAAAGCCATTAGCATCAAGTTTATTACCTGCTTTTGGAATCCAAGTACCACCATTAGTTGGATTGGATGACAATTTGTGGCAACTTATGATGGGTATGTTAGGTATGGGCGGATTAAGAACATTTGAAAAGGTACAAGGAGTAGCAAGCAAATGAATACTAAAGACCACGTAATGTTGATTGCTTCATGGTCACTTGTTTGTGTCATTATTGCCATGTTGTTAATGTTTGGATTTGCTGTAATTGACCCAAATGTAGATGATACAAAAGTTTTTGAGATTATTGGACCTGCTTTCCAAACGATTGTTGGAGGATTTATTGGTTTGATTACAGGCATTAAGATAGGTGAAAAAGATGAAGGATAACTATCAAACAGCATTAGCTCATGTATTAAAAAGTGAGGGAGGTTGGAGTGACAACCCTCAAGACCCAGGGGGGGCTACTATGAAAGGGATTACGTTTGCTGTATTTAAGGAATGGAAGCGTAACCCACATTTAACTAAAGATGATTTAAGGAATATAAGCGACCAAGATGTTCACGACCTTTACAAGCAATTATATTGGGATAAAGTACATGGTGACGAGCTTCCTAGTGGTGTCGATTATGCCACTTTTGATGCTTCTGTTAACATGGGCGTTGGTAGGGCTAGTAAACTACTACAAGAAGCCGTTGGAGTGCCTGCTGACGGCGTTATTGGGAGCGGAACGCTACAAGAAGTTCAAAAGGCGAATGCACGTTCTATTTTAGAAAACTTTTCCGTGCAAAAGACTAATTTTTATAAATCGCTACCAACATTCCCAACCTTTGGTAAGGGATGGTTGAATCGTGTTGCAGAAGTAAAAACAAGTGCAGAAAGTATGCTTGCATAAGCAAAATCGTATTAAAATACAATAAACTGTTTGGGATAAACGGTTGGCATAACTAAGGAAAATTATGGCAGCTCAAACTACGCCCACAAATACATCTGCGTCGGCAATGACGTATAACTCTCTTATTCTTGATATTCAACAATATCTAGAGCGTAATGATTCTGCCGTAACAAATCAAATCCCTGAATTTATCATGTTGGCTGAGTTTGAAATTGCTCAGCAAATTAAAACTTTAGGACAGTTGCAAGTAGTTGAGTCAACCATGGTTACAGGTAATCCCGTTATTCCTAAGCCTGCAAGATGGCGCAAAACGGTTAGTATGAATTTAACTACAGGCGGGCAAATTCAGCCTATTTTCTTACGTAAATATGAATATTTGCGTCAATATGCGCCAAGCTCTACAACGACAGGCACACCGCTATATTATGCGGATTACAACTATGATAATTGGATTGTTGCCCCGACGCCTGATACAAATTACACCTTTGAGGTATTGTATTACGAGCGACTTGCACCATTATCTAACGACAATCAAACCAATTGGTTGACACAAAATGCACCAAATGCCATGTTGTATGGAACTTTATTACAAGCTATATTGTTTGTAAAAAATGACCAACGGCAAATTTTTGAACAGAAATATCAAGAAGCAATGCAAAGCTTAAAACAAGAAGACCAATTGCGTATTGCTGACAGACAAGCTATGGCTATTGAAAGTTAACTATGACGAATCCAACGTATACCAATCCATTTACAGGTCAAACCGTATCGCCAAGTTCAACATCTTATGAATCGTTGACGATTAATGCAGATACGACATTACAATGGTCAATTAATGGTAACAATCAAAATCAAGTTACCGCCAATATTATTGAGGTAACGAATACCAATACAAATATTGTTAATCTAATCATGCCACCTGCTACTCAAGTAGCGCAAGGTCAAGCAATGATTATCCGCAACATTGGAACGTATTCTTTTACAGTTGTTCAATATAATACGTCAGCTCCGTATCCAACGATTATTACAATCCCTTCAGGATTGTCGTATTACATCTATGTAACCAATAATACAACAACTGCAGGTACATGGAATTACGTATTATTTGGTGGTTCAACGGCTTCAACTAGCGCATCTGCATTAGCAGGATATGGTTTAGTTGCGATTAATACCACTTTAAATCAACAGTATTTAGTTTCTACATTTAGCTCTAATACGACTTTAACTTCAAATGCTCGTGCGCAAATGAATGTATGGACAGGGGGTGCAGGAACGGTTAATTTACCGTCTGCATCAAGTGTTGGAGCAAATTGGTTTACGATAGTTAAAAACGATGGTGCGGGCATATTAACTATTACACCAAATGGTACAGACACAATTGATGGCAACTCTAATCAACAATTACAACTGACAGAATCGATTGTTCTTGTTTCATATGGTTCAGGCGGTTGGTATACCTTTGGATACGGACGTTCTAATCAATTTGCCTATACAGAGTTAGCTTTATCCTTAACAGGTGGAACAACTGTACTGACTTCAGCTCAAGCGCAAAATACCATTCAAATTTATACAGGTTCATTAACAAGTAATGCCATTATTGTTGTACCGCAAACAGTACAACTGTATACGGTAACCAATAATACGACAGGTTCTTATACTTTAACGGTTAAAACAAGTGCAGGCGGTGGAGCTACGGTTTCTGTAGCGCAAAGTACATCTTTGGTATTGATTTGTGATGGAACAAACGTTTATAACGCGGCTTCGGGTTCTACATCATCGATTACATCATTAACCTTAGGTAATGGCTCTACATCTGTACCGTCACTCAAGTTTGTGGGTGATGCAAATACAGGTTTATTTTTGCCATCATCGGGTCAATTAGGTATTGTTGTATCGAACGTACAGCAGGCTTATTTTAGTTCAAGCGGATTAAATGTAACAGGAGTAGGTGCATTTACAGGAGCTGTTTCAGGAACAACAGGAACGTTTACATCAGGCATTTACGCAGGAGCGTTTTAATGACCTCTAAAGTATTTACTTTAATGACCATCAAGCCTGGTATTCAGCGTGATGGAACAAATTTTGCATCTCCAAGATATGTAGACGGACTATGGGTAAGATTTCAACGTGGATTGCCAAGAAAGATTGGCGGATATAACGCATTATTCCAAAACGCTACAGATATTAGTCGTGGCTTAATTATGCAAGCGATTAATGGTTTGAACTATATTTATAGTGGACAAAGTGATGGCGTTTTAGGTTGGCAAACCAACGATTACAACGCACAAGGCTCAGGTCCAACTGTATTAAATATGTCAAATGCTTTCTCTTCTAATGTCAACAATTTATGGCAATGGGATTTGGTATTTGACCCAAATGGCACAGGTCAACTACAAGTTCTAGGACACCCTGGGCAAAATCTATTAAATATTGATAACTCAATTAATACTCCTGTAATGACGGGTACGTTTCCTTATGGGGATATGACCAAAGTTGGCGTGTTTACAAATACCACAATTACAACAAATGGTTTGCCTAACTTAACAATAAGTCCTCCAAACTATGCAATTGGCGCAGGATTATCTGTTTCAGGTACAGGAATTCCTGCTAGTACAACCATTGAGTCATCTACTGTTACTTCAACGCAACTTTTAAGTTCTGTTGCAGTTACAAGTACAAGCGGAACGTTTTCAGCATCAACAACATCAGGATTGTTTGTAGGTCAAACTGTATCCATTAGTGGCTCACTAGGCACATCTTCTTTATCTTCTGTTACGGTTACAGGAACAAGTGGAACATTTTCATGTACGCCAACTACAGGATTGTATGTAGGACAGTCTGTTACTGTAGGAGGTTCATTTACTCCCTATTCGTTATCTAGTGTTGCTATTACAGGTTCAAGTGGTACATTCTCATGTACTTCAACTGTTGGTTTAGCGGTTGACCAAACAGTTTATGTTAGTGGGGCATTTCAAACAACATCTCTTTCTTCAGTAACTGTTACAAGCAATTCAGGACAGTTTTCTTGTGCATCAACCTCAGGTCTATATGTAGGTATGCCTATTACTGTTACAGGAACTCAGTCGTTATCTACTATTTCAGGAGTAGCGGTTACAGGAACTGCAGGACAATGTTCTTGTACAGCAACAACAGGTTTATATATTGGTCAACCTGTTATTGTTACAGGAACTCTAACGGGTTCAGAAACAGGTATTAATTCTAATCAAATTTATTACATTATTTCTACTAATGGTACAACGTCATTTACATTATCTGCAACGTACAACGGAACAGCAATTACAACAACAGCAGGTACTACTACAGGATTAGTTTTTCAAGCAACTTTATATAGTGGCGTGTATTCTAATACAACGTATTACATTACTGCAACAAACGGGACGTCTACATTCACTTTATCTGCAACACAAAATGGACCTGCTATTACTACTGTTATTACAAGTCTATCGGGCTTAAATTTTGTTGGGGCATTAGGAACGGGATTAACTTCAGGTACTATTTATTATATTGTTGCGACAAACGGGACATCAACATTTAGTTTGTCTAATATAAAAGGTGGAACGCCACTAAGTGCGACTTATGGCTCAACCACAGGATTATCATTTCAGACAGTTCAGTATGCAGGAATTAGTCCTCCCACAACATATTATGTTATTGCAACCAATGGCACATCGACATTTACATTATCTGCAACATCAGGTGGTTCAGCTTTATCTACTATAGTTGCGCCATTAACAGGTTTGACTTTTACAGTATCTCAAAGTATAGGTATTCCTGTTAATACAACAAGTTCACCGAATTACTACATTATTGCAACTGATAATGCTAGTACATTTACATTGTCTGCAACGCAAGGTGGTAGTGCTGTAACAACTATTGTAGCGCCCACAACGGGCTTAACATTTACATTAGGTACTTTCCAAAATGTAATTATGACAAACAATGCTACTGCAACAGGAAGTGTGACACTTACTTATGACAATAATATTAGCGTGTCAGGTGGCGTATGCGTGTTATATCCTTATACTTTCGTGTATGGCAATAATGGCTTAATACAAAATAATAGTGCAGGCAATCTTAATAATTGGATTGGTGCTGACGCAAACCAAAATAACGTATCAGGTACAAAAGTTGTAAAAGGAATGCCACTAAGGGGTGGTACAACATCACCTGCGGGCTTGTTTTGGAGTACTGACCAATTAACACGTGTTACCTATGCGCCACAAAACGTAGGCACATCAACTATTTATTGGCGTTATGACATTATTTCTACGCAGACATCGATTATGTCAAGTCAATGTGTTATTGAATATGATGGCATTTATTATTGGTGCGGTACGGATAGATTCTTGATGTATAACGGTGTTGTTCAAGAAATACCGAATAGTATCAATCAAAACTACTTTTTTGATAATTTAAATTACTTTCAGCGTCAAAAGGTTTGGGTCAGTAAAATTCCAAGATATGGCGAAATATGGTGGTTTTATCCATCAGGTAATGCAACAGAATGTAATAACGCTATTATTTATAATGTACGTGAGCAAACTTGGTATGATGCAGGTTTTGCAATGGGTGCAAACCGTAGTGCGGGTATATTTACAGAAGTTTTCAGATATCCAATATGGGCAGATAATACTTCGTCTTCTTATAGTGTGACTCAAGTACTTGTTGTTAATGGTGGTTCAGGATACGCTGTAGGTGACTTTGTAAGCATTAACGGGCAAGGTGCGGGCGCTATTTGTCGAGTAGCTACCGTTAGTGGTTCAACTGTTTTAACTTTAACGCTAATTAATGGCGGAAATTATTCAGTAGCCCCTTCAGGTGTAACAACAACAACTGCACGACCACCATCAGCAGGAACAGGATTAACAGTATCTTTATTTACAAAACCAAGCTACGTTTTATGGCAACATGAAACAGGAAAAGATTCAATTATTAATACAAACGTAGATGCAGTTCCATCTTATATAGAAACAAATTCATTAGGATGGGTAAATGGCGGTATAGGTAACCCTCAGGCGTCAGGAGATAACGCTTGGATTCGTGTTGAAAGGGTTGAGCCTGATTTTGTACAAAACGGCTCTATGAGCTTATATATTAAAGGTAAAGGCTATGCGGATGAACAAATTGTCACAAGTCAACTATCGCCTTATGTATATGACCAAAACACCTTAAAAATTGATATGAAAGAACAATACCGTGAAATGCGTATGCGGTTTGAAAGCAATACTTTTGGTGGTGATTATCAAATGGGTAATGTATTAGTACACGCCGATATTGGCGATGTTCGTGGCACAGGTAATCCATGATAACCTTTGACCCTCGTAATATGACTTGGGATTATTGGTGTTCCCTTATGGCTGAACAATTTGCAAGTAATCAATTGGGGACAATACCTGAAGAACATTGGCGTTTGTGGGCGGATGGAATGCAAGGTATTGGTTATTTTGTACAAAATGGCGTACCTGACCATAGAAATTTTAATACATGGCAAGAATGGGCATCAAGCTTATGTGGTTTTATGAATATTGTATATACGAATGCGAATTATTAAATGCACCGATTGACAACACAAGATATTGTTAAAAAAGCTGTTGGTAATAGCAAATACAAGCAAACCTATGCAGGTCTACATAAGCTTTTGTCTACTAATACGTATCGTTTAATGCGTGAAGGCAATACTTTGTTTTTAGTTCATATTATTGAAAAAGCAGTTTGTGAAATAGCTGTTTTAAATGGCGATACAAAAGATAATATGATGCAAAATTTTTATGGCTTTTTAAAAGCTTTAAAAAAATGTAATTATGAAAAAGTGTATATGGAGTCCAACTCTATTACAGTCATGCATCATCTTCAAGACAAAGGTTACAACATTAAAGGCGTTAACAATAATCATTACTTGTTGGAGTTGTAATGAGTCTTTGGGACGACATTGTTGACACGTTTTCTAATATTGGCTCAGGAGTTGTCAATTTAGCATCAACAGCAATTACTGATGTGGTAAATGTCGGTAAATCAATTTTAGCAAATCCTTTACCTACGATTGAAACAATTGCTTTAACAGCAACAGGAGTTCCATATCCTGTAGCCGCGGCGGCAATTTCTGCCGCTAACGGTGGTAGTTTAAATACGATAGCAATTAATTTAGCCACATCTTTTGCGGGCGCTGAAGCGGGAAACTTGATTGGTGCATATGTTGGTAATACGATTACTGACGTTTTACCTGAAGGAGGAAATGTTGCAGGATATAATTTATCTCCTTCAGATGTTGCAGATTTAGCAAAAACAGTACAAACCATTGTTACAAGTGCTTCAGCACCTGCATCGGTAGTTGCTTTGAAAGGCGGTAATTTAACAGACGTTTTAAATGCAGGTTTTGCAGGTGGCGTATCGGGATTAGTAACAAGCCAATTAAAAGATTATGGTATCAATGCAAACAATCTTGATGGTAAATTAATTACAAACAATGTCAACGCTGCTATGACCGCCATATTAAATGGTAATAGCATTGTTGGTGCAGTAACAAATGCTACCGTTGGTACATTATCTGCTTCAGGGTTGTCGGCATTAGCAAGTACTGTAAAAACAGAATACGCAAACATTTCTAAAGATAGTGACACATTAATATCATTAAATTCTACATTTAGCGATTTACAAAAAACTGCAAATGATTTTTATACAAATACAGTTGAAACTTTAAAAAGTACGGCATCGGATGCATATAAATCATTATCTGATGCATTTGCTTCTATACAACCATTAGAAAAAACTGCTCAAGATGATATTAGTGCTTACAACACAAATCTTGACCATTACAATAATTTTACGGCATATGCTCAGTCATTAGGGCGTGGAGTTACTAATACATCTTATGCGGGACAGGTTATTTTTGGACCTTATTCTTGGAATAATAATCTTTATGGGCCCGCTTGGGCAATTACACGTGATGCAAGTTCAATCCGTGGTGGCATACCTGTTATTGACAATATTGCAAATGATGTTAATTCGGCGGCTAGTACTGCTACATCTGCTATTAATACATTAGATAGTAATGTTTCTGCTTACAATACCAATCTAAACTCTTATAACCAAACAATTAGTGATTTAAACTCCGCAACAGATAAATATAATGCTTATGTATCGCAACTACAAGATATTGCTACTCAAGCAAAAACTTTATCAGATACGATTACGTCAAATGCAACAGATTTAAGTAAAGATTCTGCCAATTTAGCAACACAGACCTCAGCTATTGTTGCAAGTCAGATGGCACAACAATCGGCTCAATCTGCAGGTTATGCCGATGTAAAAGAAATGAATCAAGCCGTATCAGAGGGGTTTAGTTCAACAGATGCTACAAACTTCAAAGATGCATCGTTGAAAGGTTTTACAGACGCCAAAGAATACGATACAGCAACTGCAAACGGTTTTTCTGACAAAGCTGTTTACGATACCGCTAAAACAGATGGGTTTGATAATTATCAATCGTATAAAACGGCAACTGATGCAGGATTTACAAATGCTACAACTTATAACGATGCAGTATCTAAAGGATTTACTGACGCTACATCGTATCAAACTGCGTTAAAAGAGGGCTATCCTGACGCTAATTCGTATTCCAAAGGTTCTATTGGCGGATTTACAGATTATGCAACTTATAGTAAAGCTTCAGACATGGGTTTTACAAACTCTGCTACTTATGATGATGCTTTAACAAAAGGATTTTCTGACGAAACAAATTATAAAAAAGCAATAGATGGTGGTTTTGATGATAACAAAACTTATCAAGATGCACTTACAAAAGGTTTTACGGATGCAAAAAGTTATACAACTGCTTTAAATGAAGGTTACCCAAACGAAGATACTTATGCTAAAGGGTCACAAGGCGGATTCTCAGACTACAAAACCTATTCTCAAGCCTTAAAAGAAGGATTTAATGATAATACAAGCTTTGAAGATGCAAGCACTAAAGGATTTAATGATTCTAAAACATATGAAACTGCAACAAAAGAAGGTTTTGATAATGCTACAACTTATCAAGATGCAACAGCAAAAGGCTTTACAAATGCCGAAGATTATCAAACTGCAACAAAAGATGGCTATCCTGATGCGTCAACTTATAAAAAAGGAGTTGATGGTGGATTTGCTGATTATAAAGAATATGAGCCTGCTTTTAATGCGGGATTTACAACAAAAGCGTCTTATGATGATGCAACAGCTAAAGGCTATACCGACAATGCAACATATGTAAAAGCAGAAGCCGAAGGATTTCCTGATGCAAAAACATATGCAACAGCGTCAAAAGAAGGATTTCCTGACGATGCATCGTATAACAAAGCGTCTAATGCAGGATTTTCAGATTATTCGACATATACAGATGCAACGAATAAAGGTTTTTCGGATTCTAAGACTTATAGTTCGGCAATATCTTTGGGTTATCCTGATGAAGCAACTTATTCAAAAGCAAGCGATGAAGGATATCCTGATTACAAAACTTACAATACGGCAACTAATAGCGGATTTACAGATTACAACACGTACAATACCGCCACAAAAGAGGGCTTTACGGATTTTAAAACTTACGATACTGCAAATCAATTAGGATTTCCTGACGAAAAAACCTATACAACTGCTATTAATAACGGATTTAATGATTATTCAACGTATTCTAAGGCTACAGGACAAGGTTTTACAGATTTTAATACTTATACCACAGCAAATAAAGAAGGATTTACGGATAGCAATACGTATGATAAAGCGGTTGCAGGAGGATTTAGTGATGCAAATACATACCATAATGCATCAGATAAAGGGTTTTCTGATTTAGCAACGTTTACAAAAGCATCAGGTATGGGTTTTAACAGCAATGCTGATTACCAAAATGCTGTGGCAGGTAATTTTAATGATTACGCTACTTATAAAAAAGCAACAGATGAAGGATTTACTCAAGCACAAACGTTTGCCGATGCTACAAAAGCAGGAATTGCAAATGCTTCTGATTACAAAACTTATGTAAATGGTGGATTTTCTGATGCAAAAGTTTTTTATGATGCAAAAGCAATGGGTGATAATACCGTTAATCAGTATGCAAATGATAAAGGATTTAAAAGTTATTCGGATTTATTGTCGGCACAGGATGCGGGCTTTACTGACCCAATTAAGTGGGCTTCTGCATTACAGACTGCACAATATAATCCTGCCATAGCTACACAGTTAGGGTATAACTCCACAGCCGACGCAAGAACCGCACAAGCAAACGGATTTGATTCATCTAAAGATTTTTATACAGCACAAAAATTTAATATATCAAACGGTGAGGATTGGAACACTTTATCGCAATATACAGATGCAAACGGAAAATCAACGCAAGATAATATGATAGCGTTATCTAATCTTGGTGATAATCCACAGCAAATGTATAACGCATTACTTGCATTAAAAGATGAGAAAGGTAATTCTCCATCTGCTACAGATGCTCAAGCAGTTATCAATCAATACTTTTCAAACTTTACGCCATCAACATTTAAACTTGGTGACCAGCCCCAAGGTGACCAATACCAAGTAGGCGACAAAATAACCTTAGCAGATGGCTCAACCGGTTACCTTGGCCCGCAAGGGAACATTATTACACCAAGCGATTACAACAATTACCAGTATGTGGGTACACATACGGTGCAGGGACAATACGTTGATTTGGGTAACGGTTACTATAAAGTTGTCAACAAAGACAACCCAAATCAAATCATAAACTCTGGCGTTGTTTTTGTTGGAGAAAATTTACCAAAAACTGGTGACGCGGCGGGTTCATACACAATTAATCCTGACGGAACATATTCGGCGCAAAGTAGTGTCCCATATACACCAATTGGTAAGATTGATTTTTCGACATATTCACCTGAAGATATCGCTTCAATGAAGCCTGAGGAGTTATCTAATTTAACTTCTGAACAAATTGGGTCGTTGTCAAAAGACCAATTAAGCGGGTTAAGCGAAGAACAAATGCAGGCTTTGCAAAAAAATCTTCCATCCGATGTAAACACTAATCCTGACGAAGAAAGCAAATATAAAACTTTCCTTGATTTATTTAATCAACTTCAAAACAACACCAATACAGGTGGAACAGGAGGAACAGGTTCAGGCGGAACAGGCTCGGGAGGTACAGGAGGAAATTCGGGTGGTACAGGCGGAACGGGCGGTACTTCAAGCGGAACGGGTGGTACTTCAGGCGGAACAGGTGGTACGGGAGGAACATCAGGTGGAGCGGGTGGAACGGGTGGTACTTCAGGCGGAACAGGTGGTACAGGAGGAACTTCGGGAGGTACAGGCAATACAGGCGGCACAGGCAATACTTCAGGTGGTACGGGTGGCACAGGTGGTGCAGGTGGAACAAGTGGTACGGGAGGTACAGGAGGTACGGGTGGAACATCGGGAGGTACAGGTGGCACATCAGGAGGAACAGGCGGTACAGGTGGTACAGGAGGTACGGGTGGAACAACAACCACAGGCGGTGGTGGAACAACAACTACGGGCGGTGGAGGAACTACCACAACAGGTGGAACTACTACAACTACAGGTGGCACAACTACAACAGGTGGTGGTACAATTCCTTTAAGTGGGGGTGTAAATTCTACCACAGGTAGCGTTAATCCTAGTCCATTAGTAGCTACAGCAACATTTTTATCAGGAACAGGTGCAAGTACACCTGCACCACAAATTTTGGAGAGTTTAAAACAAATGGACGTTCAACAATATCCCCAATATAATTCAATCAAACCTGCGCTCTTAAAAAAGCTTGGTTTGTTACAAATGGTTAATTCACAAGAAACTGTTCCAAGCGAGCAGGAACAGATAAGCAAAGCAACAGAACCACCGCCTAATCAACAGCAACAAACTACATTAGACCAACCGCAAGAACCTACTATTCCAACTTTTAAAAAAGGTGGAGCATTAACACAAATGCATCGTCCTGAATTTATTACAGGAGCAACAGGACATTATGTTAAAGGTAAAGGCGATGGACAATCTGATGATATTCCTGCTATGTTGGCAGACGGTGAATATGTATTTGACGCTGATACTGTTGCTCAGTTGGGTAATGGCTCTAGTGATGCAGGAGCTAAACTTCTTGACCATTTTAGAGAAGCATTAAGAGAGCATAAACGTAGCGCACCGAATGATAAAATACCACCAAAGGCATCACCTTTAATGTATATGCGAGAAGCTCTTAAACGTCATAGAGGAGAAAAATAATGGCTGATTCAAGTGCGTTAACTCAAAATACAACAGGTGCTTTGACATCTGTCAATCCAACACTTACAAGTAGTCAACCTATTTTAGGTGCTTTGCCTACAGGAAATACAACAACAAGTAGTGTTGCCGCCCCAGGTACGGGACAAACTGCAGGTGGAGCAGGAGCGACTGCAACACAAGGCGGTACAAATCCTTTAGTAACAAGTACAGCAACTAATGTGACAGGCACGCCATCATGGTATACAGATTTTTTAAATCAAATATCTACACAAGGTCAAAACGCAGCTCAAAATGCACAGTATGTAGGTGCAACTGATTTACAAAATCAAGCTTTTAATCAAGTAGCGCAAAACGTTGGAAATTACAAACCCGACCTTACAAGTGCAGAAAATTACATTAGTCAAGTAGGAAACTCTAATCTTGCACAAGCAGTTGGTGATGTTGGACAAGCAAATATTGCACGTAATTTAGCGCCACAAGCAACCGCAGGTTTAGTTGGTTCAGGACAATTTGGTTCGAGCCGTGGGGCAACCGCTTTAGGTGATACGATTGCAAATGCTGAATTAGGTTTAACACAAGCTCAAGCACAAGCTTTGCAAACTGACATGGCAAATAAACTCGCAGCAGGTCAGGCGATGGGTAATTTAGCTACGACAACTGCAGGTTTAGGTACACAAGATGTTAATAATTTAGCAACTTTGGGCGCTCAAAAGCAAACGATAGCGCAAAATGAGCAGTTATTCCCTATGCAACAGTTAGCTAATGAATCTACATTGTTAAAGAATTATAGTATTCCAACAAGTACAAGCACTTCAACAACTGCACCTGCAACATCAGGACAAATGGGATTGTCTAATTTAGCAAATATATTAAGTTTGGCAGGTTCTGCAGGTACAGCGCTTGGTGGTTCAAGTGGCGCTTTAAGCAATTATTTATTTGGTACTAAAGCTACAGGAACAAAAGGACAAGCAGGATATACCCCTGGTACTGCAGGCGTTTTAGGCTCATTCTTAGATAAATTAACTTCGGGTAGTGATACCATTGATTATGCTAATTTAACAAAAAATGATTTTAATCCTAACCAACAATTTTCTACTGATGAGTCAGGAAATATTCTTGATTCAAGTGGTAATCAAATTATGAGTGGAGATTCAGGTTATACAGTAGGATTTAATGGACAAATTCTTGACCCATCAGGTAATGCTGTTGACCCACAAACATTCTTTACACAAGATTAAGGAATAAATCATGGCGCTTCCTACAAATAATAACGATACAAGTTCAACAACTCCTAATTCAAATTTAGATATTAATCAAATTCAAGGCAAGTTGTTAACAAGCCAACAGAATTTGGATGATATTCTTGCGCAACAAATGAACAAAAAGCCTGATATTTGGCAAGCATTAGCCGCGTTCGGTAAGCCAACTCGTACAGGTTCTTTAGCTGAAAGTGCATCAAATTTTAGTGAAGAGTACGCAAATCAACAAAAAGAATTAGAAAACAAAATACCTTCATTGGCACAAATGCGTTCAGCATTGGGCGCTCAAACGCTTAAAACTGCCCAAGAAATGCAAGGCAATCAGTTAATGCAACAATATAACCAAACAGGTTTTTTAGACAAAATTAATACGTCTATTAATAACGGAGAGCCACCGTCTTCAACAGATATGGCAACTTTGAGTAAGTTATATGCGCTTGCACCGTCAGGTTCTTCAGCAAAAACAGAATTTGGCAAAATGTTTGAAATGGCTGACAAATTAGCAACTCAAGGTAGAGAAACCGTTAAATTAAATTCTGAACTAGCTTCCAAAGGAATGGATGTAGCAAAATTCATTATTGAAAATGGTCAACAAGCTTTTGATATGCTTCCACAAGCAACAAAAGATTTATTGCAAAAAAATTCTAATAAATCCAATCAACAACCTGTTGCAACTACAGCACAACCTACAGCACAAACTACTGAACAACCTGTATATCCTCCACCAAAACCAATGACTATAACAAGCGATTTTGGAAATCGTGTTAATCCTGTAGATGGTAAAACACCGCAATTCCATGCAGGAATCGATTTAGCGCAACCTGAAGGCGTTGGAGTTGTACCAATGGATGCAGGTAAAGTCGTGAAGGTTGAAAAGAACCAAGGCGGTTTTGGTAATCGTGTGGTTATTGACCATGGTAATGGTTTGCAGTCTTACTATGCTCATATGCGTGATGTAGATGTAAAAGAAGGGGATAAAGTTGACCCGAATAATCCAATTGGTACAGTAGGACGCACAGGAACAGTAACAGGTCCTCATACAGAATTTGGCGTATTGCAAAATGGAAAGCCAATTGACCCTAAACCATACATCAAAGATAAAAACTTATTTACGCAATACAAACCTGTTGCGCCATCTGCTCCTAGTCCTGCAGGAACACAGGTTGCAAGTACGGATAGATACGCAGGATTTCCAATCAAACAACAACAAGCATTCCAAGCTGCGGATGTAGAACGTATTAATAAAAAATTAGATGAAGTACCTGATTTGATGTCTAGTGCTAATAAACAAATTATTATTGGAAATACGCTATACAACACCGTAAAAGGCAATGAAGAAGCGTTTGGTATATTAAGACAAAATCCAACTTTAGCAAAATCTTTTGCAAACTTTTTAGAGAGTGGTATTAAAGTTGGAAACTTTCAAGCAGGATTTCCTATTGAAGAGTCTGTAAGAAAGTCCTTGCCTGAAAGACAGCAATTAGCAATTCAAAAGGTTGAATCTTTGTTAAATCAAATTGCTATTCAAACAGCGGGGCAAATGAAAGGTTCTGTATCTAATTATGAAGACAAGATGGTTAAGAGTGTTTATGGTACACCATCTAACTCGGCAGAATTTTTAAAATATATTGCAAACCGTGTCAAAATTGAAGGACAATATCAAAAAGATTTAGCAGAAAACTTTGCTAAGATTAATGCAAGTAAGCCATCAATGACATATACGCAATACATTATGTCACCGCAAGTAAAAATGATGGAAAAACAGTTTAATGATGCAGTAGATTTCGCAGCAAAGACATCGGCAAAACGTATGGGAATTAAGGACTTAGACTAATGGCTGAAGAAAAAAATCCTTATATAAGTTTAGTTGACAAAGACGTTCCTGTTGACCAAGAACAGTCCGTTGAAAATAATCCCTATATTTCATTATTACCTAATGATGAGCCTGAAAGAAAAGGTACGGTCACAATCGGTGAGCCATCTAATATTGATAAATATATAAACACAGCAATTGGTGCAGGTACAGGAGCATTAACAGGTCCAATGCTACAGCGTTTAATGGAAGCAGGATTGTCGCCGAAACAAACAAAAACGCCATTTAATCCAACAGGTCGTTTTGTAGAAGATAGTATTCAGAATTGGCGTACATATGCGGATAGGCAGAATGAACAAGCAAAAGCAGTTCGTCGTGCAAATGAAATGGCAAAAAAATATCCCAATTACAATGCATTGCCTAAACCTGAACCTGAAAAAACTTTAGTTGGAAAAATGCTTAGTCCTCTTGAAGAGGTTGGAAACCGTTTGGGTTCGGTTGGAAAAACAATTGGTGAAACTATTGGACCTAGGCTTGGTGGTGCTTTAGCTATGGGGTCAGGAGCGATGGAAGCTACGGACGCTTACAATCGTTATCAAAATAATGACCCATATGGGGCTTTAATTGCGGGCGCAGGTGCTGTTGGTTCAGGATTATCTATGTTACCTGCCGTAAGCCCTCCTACAGCGATTTTAAAAGGTATTGGAGCTACGGTAGCAACTGCATCGCCGTTTGCTATGATGTTGCATGATTATTTGAGAGATAGAGCTGTTAAGGATGGGACAGCCCAAACTCAACAGCAACCTCCGCAACAACAACCGCAACAGCAAGCTCCACAGCAACAATAGAGTCTTCTATCGTGAGAAGTTTGCCCCCTCTTCAGGGGGCTTTTTTTGCGCATTGTTTACAACGACTGAGATAACCGTTACGAGTTTTACGCTTGTAGAATAAGAACTCAGCCTTGACGATACGGCACACAGAACAGCGTTTGTAGCCCTTATCAATGTTTGGCTTCTTCTTACCCCATAAAGATTCATCCCAACCCGCCTTAATGCGGTATTCAAGCGTGGTTGGGGGTATACCAAGTTCTCTAGCTTTTGCTCGGATATTCATAAGACTTTCTATAATAACTCCATTTTTCAAGAAACCAAGGATTTTTGGATGGTCGAACATATCCAAAGCGCTCAAAGGTTTTCATAACATTAGTAGCTTCAGGCGGAATCCAAACAAACCGTGATGGGTCAAGTATTTTAGCAGGTGTCATTTTCTATCCTTTAGTAAAATGTATTTAGCCCAATGTGCATCACCATCTGATTCTTTAGTGGTAAATATATCCCAACCTTCGGCTTTTAAGTTATAAATAATTGCTGCCAATCGTGTCACACCGTAGTTCTGAATGGCTTGCCATGAGGTAATGCTTTTATGCGTGCGAAGATGCCATATGACATTTTCTTTTTTTGTTTCTTTTCTTTTCATATTAAACTCCTGTAAAGTAAACTACTAAAAAATAACCAAAGCCTATACCAAATATTGTTGCTACTGCCCAATCCCATAATGTTGGTTTCATCATAAGCCCCCGTAGGGGCATCCTTTCATCGTGTGGTTGTCTTAACAGCAAATACAGCAGTCGTTCTAACAAACGGTGCAATCATCTCTTCTGTTACGTTTAATGCAGAGAATAATGCTTTGTAATCGATGTTAGAGCGGTTTTGCTCAACTACAGTTGCTTTAAACAAATTACCTTCATAAACCTTTGCGCCATTTGGTAATGTAGCTTGGTCTTTAATCATGTCCTTGATGGTGTCAGCTTGCTTAGTTAAATCGGCAATCTGAGCCAATAAAGAACCGAGTGTGTCTACTGATACAGCATTGATATTGAGTGGTGCGTTCATTTACTTCTCCTTTTCTAAAAAACTGCAAGTCGCAGTAATTACTACTATACAGGAAATTATCCATTTGTGCAATTTATTTTATAGGGATAAACCCTAATTATTCATAATTATTTTTCAATTGCCATAATCTAAGGCAGGCTTGAAACATTCCCCAACATCTTTGTAGTTCTTCTTCACGCCATTCAATAACCTTGACAATAACAGGTTCATTGACAGATACATAAACATTGGCACAACGTGCTTTAGGAACATTAAAACCCATGCGGTAAGCCGATAACTGCATCCCCTGTGCGTCAAATGCAATCATCTTGTCAATATCATTTGTATCTTTAGATTTGAAATCAACAACTATTCCATTGCCTAAATAATCAATAAGGTCAGTTTTACCGCCATAACCAAATTTGCCATTTGGCATCTTCTGTTCGCTTTCCCAAGGGCGCTCACCAAAATGGTTATTTAAAGCGTTAACTACAGCCTTAACATGATTTGGATGTTCTACATTAAATTTGCCCTCAAAATGTTTTTGAAGACTTGTATGAATGTCCGTACCTTTTTGCATAGCTTTACGGGAAGTTTCTTTTGAATCATGCTTAACTCGCTCGGCAAATATAGTTAAAGACTCGCCCTCAATTTTTGGAAGCGTTAAAGCTGACATTAGCATTTCATTTAACATCCATTGCAGTAAGCCTTCAGAGTGCATCATTTTTATTACGCCTGAAACGCTTGGCACTAAATTGTTTGCTCTTGCATCTCTTAGGGTAGTGTTGCGCTCTTTTCCATTTTTCCCAATCATGGTATACATTGGTGCGCCTGTTTCTCTACAATACCAATGTCCACCTTCTGAAGTACGTTCGTTATCTTTTGCTATCATAATTTTCCTTAAATTAATTCTAATGATTGTTGTTTTAATCGCTCAAACTGCAACGCCTCATAATCTTTATTTAATTCACATCCAACCCATTTACGACCTAAGTGTTGTGCTACCTGCCCTGTTGTTCCGCTACCAAAAAATGGGTCAAGGACAATATCGCCTAACTTACTTCCTGCAAGTACCATAGGCTCTACAAGTTCTTCAGGAAACGTAGCAAAATGCGCACCTTTATACGGTTTAGTAGTGACCGTCCATACAGAGCGCTTATTCCTAAATTCAGATGCCTCCGATTCATTACCGCTTTTTGTTGCATACAATGGGTCGTCATTATCGCCATACTTGTTACCACCAAAGCGTATGTTGGTTTTTTTCTTCCCTGTAAGACCTGTATGTGGCGTCAGACCTGTTCCTTCATTGTGGTACTTGCCATTGGTTCTATCACGCTCACCCCAATACTGTGCAGGTTCTTGAATCGATTTATTGTCAAAATAATACTTTTGACTCTTGCTAAACAAGAAAATGTACTCGTGTGATTTAGTACAACGGTCTTCTACAGATTCAGGCATTGGATTTGGTTTGTGCCAAATAATATCTTGACGTAAATTCCACCCAAAGTCCTGAAGTGCAAACGCAACACGCCATGGAATACCAATTAGATTCTTTGGTCGAATACCGCTTCCATTGCCACTTGTTGGTGATTTAAACTCAACAAATTTATCCTGCCCAAAAGACTGTGCCACAGAGCCATTACCATTGCTTCCTGCATAAGAATCGCCAAGGTTAACCCATAACGTACCGTCGTCAGAAAGAACGTCCCAAACGCCTGCAAATACACTTACAATCGCATCAACATACGCTTGTGGACTTTCCTCTAAACCAATCTGAGAATCTTCTCTGACAGCCCCACATTTAGGGCAGACGGTTTTATAAATAGCGTCACCTACAGTAAGGTCTTTATTAGCATGACCTGTAATTGTTTTATCAGAATGCTTGCTATCTCTTTTGTGTGAGCAATTTTCATCACCACCCATCCAAGTAGCAGTCCCATAATCTCTAAGACCGTAGTAGGGAGGACTTGTAATACAGGTTTGTACCTTCACGCCCTCTTCCTTCATCTGTTTTAAAGATTCTCGACAATCGCCAAAGTAAACTTTATTCATTTTTAGCCAATATTTAATGATTGTTTGTGATGCTGTTTATGGCACGGTTGGCAAAGCCACATAACTTCAAGTGGTTTGTCGTAATCCTCGTGATGAGCGACGGATTTTTCTTCTCCACATTTGATGCATGGTTGTCGAACCAAAGTACCATTACGAACGGCTCTAGCAACTTGCGAATGAGCCACATGCCTGCGAGAATCTTCCGCTCTCCATGCTCGTGTAATTTCTGTTGCCGCCTTAATGCGTTTTGGCTCTTTTCCTCGTGCTTTGTCATAAGCACGAACTTTTTCAATGTTTTTATTTCTATTTGCTGTGACATCATTTTTGTTGCACTCCTTGCATTTGTTGACGTGACCGTCAGCCATTTGTAAGTGTTTATAAAACTCTGTTAATGGCTTGACGATGTTGCACTTAAAACACTTTTTAGAACGAATCATGTTGTACTCCTGTGCTAGTAATACAACCATTATAGACCCGTTCTAGTTAAAAGGTATGTCGTCATCAATTTCTTTTAATGACTTTGGAAAACCATCATCAGCTTGTTTTGATGGTTTTGATGGTGCGGAAGCAGTAACCTTTTTATATTCAGGTGACTCCATAATTTTTTTCTTTAAACCATCAGATAACTTTTCAAATTTAGCTTGGTCAAAGTCATCTAAAGAAAACATAAAGATTGGATTGATACCTTCAGGTAAACCCGCTTTCTTAATTACAGAAGGCACAGGTGACACAGCCTTGACGTTTGCATAGGTCTTTCCTGCCGTGCCTGCATCATGGCTGATAGACACCATACAATACTGATTTAAGATGTTCTCAAGGTTAAATCCTGCCAACTCATCTAAAGTAAAAGCACGATTGCGCCAAGACTCTAAATGCGCCCGTAGCGTGGCTTTCTCAGATAGAGATAGCGTGTAGTTAGACGATACAACCAAAGGCTTGCCATCATCCGTTGTAAGCGGATTGCCTTCGTCGTCTTCCCCATGTAGTTCCCATGTAATGAGAATCTTGCGTAAGACGTTTTCATATTTGTTTTTGTGACTACCCATGTCTACGATACGATAGCATCGAGCAACGTGGTTTCCTGCAGGTGGTAACTGAAAGTCTGAACCACCGCTTGCGCTTGCAATAATTGCCATATTATTTCCTTATTGAGAGTTTATTAAGACTTTTAAAAACATCACCAAAGTGTGCGTCTATTGCATCAGACACTTCTTGACTTGGTGATGGGGATTTAAGACCGCATTCGAAGCGTATGATGTCAAAGTCATCAGATGATGCCTGACCTAGCTCAGCACGTTCAATTGCTTCTTCTAAGCGTTTTTGACGCTCTTGGTACATGATGGATAATTCTTGTGAATCTTCTTCTGACATAATATTCTCCTAACTGACTAACAGTAATAACTAATAGCAAAATTGCTATACTCAAAATATAACATAAAATTATTCAATACAACACATTTATATAAAAATATTTATTTATTTTTTATCTGTTATACTCACAAATATGTGATATAGTTTTTTGTAAGGAGGAATTATGAAGGATATGAAATTAGTTTTACAGGCTGAATTTGGAACGCTTGATGCGCTTGCAAATCATTTGAATGTAAGGAATACAGCAGTCTACAATTGGGTTGCTCGCAAACAAATTCCAATTAAACATTTAAAAAAGATTAGCGACCTTTCAGAAGGAAGGCTAACAAAAGCGATGATGCGTCCTGATTTATTTAATAATTAATGAAGGTGCATATGCATTATTACAAATTCCATATTGCTGATTGGCATTTAGCAACAAGCCATTTATCGTTAGAAGAAGAAGCTATTTATTTTAAATTGATTAATTTTTACTACGATACAGAAGAACCAATTCCATTAGAAACCCAATCGGTTATTAGACGGTTACGTTTGGGTTTGCATATGGATAGCGTTCGGTTAGTGCTTGATGAGTTTTTCGTAAAAACAGAAAAAGGGTTTGTTCATGCACGCTGTGATTCTGAGATACAAAAGTATCAAAAAAAGGCAGAAACTAACAAAATTGTTGGAAAATTGGGTGGAAGACCTAGGAAAATCAAGAACTTAAAAAATAACCCACGAGAAACCCAAACGGTTTCTGAAAATAACCCACAAGAAACCCTAACCACTAACCATAAACCAATAACCAAGAGTAGTATTCAACTCCCTAAATTTTTGTCTTTAGAAATGTGGGATGAATGGATTCAACATCGTAAATCTATCAAAGCACCGATGTCGGATTTAGCACAGGCAAAGTTTATTAACCAACTTACAACTTTGGTTGCTGACGGACATGATTCTAAAAAGCTGTTGGATACTGCAATTGCTAATGGTTGGAAGACGGTTTACCCTAAAGACGAAACAAAGGTGGCAAAGTCCAAAAAAGATTTACCTCCTGAGTGGAGGGTTTAATGCGAGGACATAAGACCGTTATAGACCTCCGTAAGCTTGGAAAGAAGCCCCGTGGCTTGTTTATTTTCATGGGTGTGTACCCTTACCCTCAAGCGGACTATTTTGACCCTGAGAACGCTCTTTTAAGGCTTGAGCATCCCGAAGTTTGGGTAGAAGATGATGACCCTGAGAAGGCGGATTTAACTTTTATTAAAAATTTAGTCGTACATCTTATTGATTATGGAGGAAAAACTACGCCTGAAAAATACTTTGCATGGTGGGCAAATCTTGCAAAAGCAGAACCAAAAATGATGATTACAGTAGATTGGGATGACCAAGTAAATATATGGAGAAGAGAAGATGTCAATTATTGATGCGTTAAGGATGCAAAGAGAAATAGCTATTATTGAAAACGATGATATTGATTTTAATCAGTATTTGTTTGATTCAGAACCTAAGCAAAAGGTTAAAGAAAAAGGATTTTATGCCGAACAAGTAGCGCAATATTATGAAGGCACTTTAATCAAAAAAGGTTCAACTTTGCCTTGGGATACCTTTGGTTTAAAGATTGGATTACGACCATCTGAGGTTAGCGTATGGGCAGGTGTTAACGGACACGGAAAGTCATTGATGATTGGGCAGGTTGTTTTAGAGTTGGTCAAACAAGGACAGAAATGTTTGATTGCTTCATTTGAGATGCGTCCTGAAATTACTTTGGCTCGCATGGCAAGGCAAGCAATCGGGAAAAAAATACCGACTAGTGAAGAGCTTAATAAGTTTCTTGCATGGAAAAAGAATCATTTGTACTTGTTTGAGCATCAAGGTATTGTTGACATCAATACGATGATTGGCGTGTGTTTCTACGCATCAAAAGAATTAGGTGTAAAGCATTTAGTCATTGACTCGTTAATGAAGTGCGTTAAAGGCGAGGATGATTACAACGGTCAAAAGGATTTTGTGAATTCTTTATGTGCTATTGCGCATCAAACAGGTATGCACATTCATTTGATACACCACGTTCGTAAAGGACAAGATGAAAAATCTGCACCTAATAAGTTTGATTTAAAAGGTTCAGGCTCAATAACTGACCAAGTGGATAATGTGTTTATAGTTTGGCGCAATAAAGCCAAAGCATTAGAGCGTCAGACTAACGGAGTTGTAGATGAGAGTAATTTTGATGCGTTGCTGTGTTGTGAGAAGCAACGTAATGGTGAGTGGGAGGGACGGTTTCCATTGTGGTTTGATGAAAACAGTCAGCAGTATTTGGAGAAGTTTCAAGGGCATTTACGTCATTATTTATAGGAGAAGATATGGCTAGGAAAAAAGCAACACGTGAAGAAGAAGCATTATTTATCGGAGAACGTCATGTACCTGATGAGATGGTTGACGCTGAAATTGAACGCATCAAAAAAGGACAAGACGCACCTTTGACAGGGGATATTTTTCCTGATGAAAAGGATTATTCACTTGACCCAATGGCTAAGTTGTTAGATGCTTCTGATAGGGTAAAAGAATTTATTACCGAATATCAGCCTGGGTTACTGATTGACCGTAACAAATTCAAGTTACATTTGTTAGAAATATTGGAGGATTGGAAATGAGCGAAATGTCCGATTTACAACGTAGGTTGATGGGTCAAGCAAGCGCTATCAACTTGTTTACGCAAGAGGAATTTGATGTGGCGCTGAACACAGCTAAAGCAGAAATTATGGCTATGGCAATTGAAGCATCACGAACTGCAGTCATGATGGAACGTGAAGCTTGCGCTAAGATTGTGGAAGAAGAAGCTAACAAAGAAGAAGATGGTGAATTATGTACCGCTATTCGTGATGTTGCAAAGCTAATTCGCAATCGTATTCCGTCGCAGGTATTGCAATGATTGAAATCACATTACCCTTTCCGCCTACCGTTAATACTTATTGGCGTAAGTGGAACAGTCGCATGGTTATATCTGAAAAGGGTAGAGCATACCGTGAGATTGTAGGGGATTTGATGACAATACAAGGCAAGGTGTTTCATAGCACCAAGCCTTTACGGGTCGACATCAAAGCCTATCGCCCTGACAAGCGTAGGCGTGATTTAGATAATTTATTAAAAGCCACCCTTGATGCTTTGGCTCATGCAGGTGTGTATGAAGACGATACTCAAATCGTTGATTTACGCATTTATTGGGCTAAAGAACTTGGGGGAATGTTAAAAATTCGTTTAGGAGAATTAAATGAAGCCGATGAATCTAGTACAAAAGTGGGATGAGCAACAACGTAAGCGTGATACTCACCACGCTATTTTGAATATGTTAATTCAACAAATAGAAGCAGTTGAAAAAATATTTGAAAACCATCAAGATAAGGTAATGTCACCCGCAAATTACAACGTATGCGCAGGATTAATTCAACAATTGAAAGCACATACATATGCAACTTTTAATGATGGCGGTAATGCATCACCAATAATTCCTGATGGTCATAAACCTATGCAAATAAGGATTATCCATGACTGAACGTGTTATTGACCCACATGAAGCAGTAGACTTTTTGTTGCGCAACGCTAGAAAATTCAGCAAGGCTAAAGCTGAGCGTGTTTATTTGGAAGAGTTTCGCAAGTCAAAAGTCGCATTGTTGATGAAACAAAGCCATGAAAAGACGTTAGCAGGTCAAGAGCGTGACGCATTGGCGCATCCTGAATATGCTGAGTTGCTTGAAGGCATTAAGGAATCAGTAAAGATTGAAGAAGAACTAAGGTGGCATATGGTAGCTGCGCAAGCTCGTATAGACATTTACCGTAGCCAAGAAGCCACAGCACGCATGGAAATGAAAGCTACCGTATGATGTACAGGAACGAAAAGCTTCTTAAAGCTGTCTGTACATTACCATGCATGATTTGTGGGCTAGAAGGCTCAACACAAGCGTGTCATAGCAACCAATTGCGTCACGGCAAGGGTAAGGGTATTAAAGCCCACGATTGGGCTATAGCATCGCTTTGTTTTAGATGCCATCATGAAATTGACCAAGGGAATAAGTTAACCAAAGAACAGCGTAGAGAAATGTGGGAACAGGCTCATGAGGATACGTTAGCTATGCTGTTCGAGCGTGGTTGGTTAACAGTAGAAACTTATCCATATTGAGGAACAAATGGAAAAATCAGAAAAAAGACTATCTGAATTAAAACGATATATGTC
>Ga0208256_1000008_pt1 | contig 60257 bp, 91 predicted proteins | sample CryBogCBH22Jun08_FD_184608 | JGI IMG/M metagenome (GOLD analysis project Ga0208256, IMG submission 184608) | Freshwater microbial communities from Crystal Bog, Wisconsin, USA - CBH22Jun08 (SPAdes) | ecosystem: Environmental > Aquatic > Freshwater > Lake | place: Crystal Bog, Wisconsin, USA... | reverse complement strand
AAAACAAATTATCGCGGATTAGAGAAGAGGTATCTCAGGAGTCTCATAAGCTCCAGTCGTTGGTTCGAGTCCAGCATCCGCAACCAAACAATGGAGAAGAAGCATCAATGGTGATGCAGTGGACTGTAAATCCGCCGCCTTCGGGCACGACTGGTTCGATCCCAGTATTCTCCACCAAATTTAGGAAATGTGGCAGAGTCCGGTTTATTGCAACAGTCTTGAAAACTGTCGTGTCGAAAGGCACCGTGAGTTCGAATCTCACCGTTTCCGCCAAACAATGGGTCAGTGATGTAATGGCAGCATAGCGGTCTCCAAAACCGTTCGTTGGAGTTCGAGTCTCTACTGACCCGCCAATTTTAGAAAAAGCGAGTATGGTGAAATTGGTAGACACAAGAGACTTAAAATCTCTCGCCGCAAGGTGTCCCGGTTCGACTCCGGGTACTCGCACCAATCATAGGAGAAGCTGTATGTCAACACCAAAAGAAACGCTGGACAAGGCATATGGTAGTGTGCCTAAAGAAGTAGGATTTAATTTTGATATGACCTGGATGCCAACTTGGCGTGGCGTAAAATACTACTGGCATAAATTAATACGTAAGATAACAAGGTGAGCTGACCGAGTGGCCGAAGGTACCTCCCTGCTAAGGAGGCATGTGGGCATAAACCTGCATCGAGAGTTCGAATCTCTCGCTCACCGCCAGAATTTTTATAACAAAGGAAAATATGTTAAAAGCACATAAAACATTTAAGTTAGCAAAAACAACTAAGCGTATGATTGCACTAATGAAGGGCTCTACAGCAGAACAACGCAATCAATTCAAGCATATGATGATTGACGCACAGTTGGCTAGCGAAGTTGTTGTTAAGACTCCCACACGTGATAAAAGTGCTCCAAGAGGTGCTACCGGTCCTGCTGGTACTACCGGAAGTCACGCTTACACAACAACAGAAGAATAAGTAATAATCTGTTCCCTGATAGCTCAGTTGGTAGAGCAAAGCACTGTTAATGCTTGGGTCGGTGGTTCGAGCCCACCTCAGGGAGCCAAATGTATTAGAATGGGGGTTTAGCTCATCTGGGAGAGCATTAGCTTTGCAAGCTAAGGGTGATCGGTTCGAGTCCGATAACCTCCACCAAAAGATTTAGGAGAAAGTATGGAAGATTTACAAGAAGATTTAACAGTAACAGAAGCGGAGACTCCTGCTATCGTAGAGTCTACTGTAGACCCTCTAGAGGAATTGCAGAAAGAATTAGACGAAGCTAAGGATCAATACCTACGTGCAAAAGCCGAAACAGAAAATGTTCGTAAGCGTGGCATTGAAGAAGTAGCCAAGGCACGTAAATTTGCCGTAGAGCGTTTTGCAGAAGATCTAATTGCAGTAGCCGATAGTTTATATGCGGCCGCTGATGCTAGCGACAGTGAAGGATTACAATTAACTTTACGACAGCTTAAATCTGCATTTGAAAAAAATAATTTGACAGAAGTTGACCCCGGGGTAGGCGAGTCTTTCAATCCTCATCGACATCAAGCTGTCAGTGCTGTTGAGTCAGATCAACAGCCAAACACAGTTGTTGCAGTATTACAACGAGGCTATACAATAGCAGATCGCGTATTACGTCCTGCTATGGTTACAGTAAGTAAACTTAAACAAGAGGAAAAAGCAGATGGCAACCAAAGGAAGCAACCAGAAGAATCAAATACAGGATCCAATGAAGACCAAAACGGGCAAACCGCGTCTAGGACCATTGAATCTAACACAGTTGAAGGAAATGCTTGAAAAGTCAAGTCGTCCAAAAGACAAGGCTAAAATACAAAAACGTGTTAAACTGTTAGAAGCAAAAGTTAAGTAATATAGTATTGCCCTTGTAGTTAAATGGTATAACAGTTGATTTGTAATCATCAATTCGCAGTTCGATTCTGTGCTGGGGCACCATTCATAGAGCTAAATACATTTGTAAGGAGCTCTACTATGAAAAACTTTAATTGCTTAAATTGCGGCAAAGAACATGCGTTCAAAGGCTACAGTTACGCTAACAAGTATTGCGATAATCAATGTCAAAAAGATTACGAATACAAGGAAGCAATAAAAAATTGGAAGAATGTTACTCCTGGTAAAGGCAGGATTAAAAGATATCTTGCTGAAACTTTTGGTAATAAATGTTCTTCTTGCGGTATAGAAGAATGGAATGGTAAAGAAATTGTTTTTGAACTAGAGCATAAAGATGGCAATAGCGAAAACAATGATAAGAAAAATTTGTGTTTGATTTGTCCAAACTGTCATAGTCAAACTAGTACCTATAAAAATAAAAATAAAGGTAATGGAAGACATACTAGAAGACAACGATACGCAGAAGGTAAAAGTTTTTAATGGCAAAAGACTATCGCGGATTAGAGAAGAGGTATCTCAGGAGTCTCATAAGCTCCAGTCGTTGGTTCGAGTCCAAGTCCCGGTTTACACTTTTACGTTATAAAAAGTGGGCAGGCTAGAGCCATACTTAGCCAGGTGCTTAAGATCCACCTGTAAGAGTTCAATCGACGAACGATCACAAATATCTTAGGGCAGAGCACTAACTGTCCAGATACATAAAAATGCGGTACGGATACCACGCCCAGTCTAGGGTTATCGGGAGATAGTAGCTAGACACTTTATTAAAACAAATTTCAATCCTAATAGATCAGGTTTGGTATCCCGGGAGCTCTTTGATATAGTCATAACTCTTAATACACCTTAATATGTTTTAATAAAGTGCGGGATTAGTTAAATGGTATAACAGCAGATTTCCAATCTTCGGTTAGGAGTTCGATTCTCCTATCCCGCTCCATAAGGAGACAGTATGAGCACAAGTGATATTTTGAAAGCGGCATTAGAAAAAAAGAAACAACAAAATTTAACGCCCAGCAAAAAAGATAAAAAGAGTGCAGATAAAGGTATTCACGGTAATCAAGTAGCAGTAAATAAACCGCAAAAGAAAACTACCGGAAGAGGCAGATAATTTCGGAGTGTAGCGCAGTCTGGTAGCGCACCTGGTTTGGGACCAGGGGGTCCAAGGTTCGAATCCTTGTACTCCGACCAATTTTTATAAAGGAAAGAAAATGAGAGCAAGTCACATTTTAGTAAGTACAAAAGATCAAGCCGAAGCAATTTTAGCAGAAGCTAATGCATTAAATTTTGGACAGTTAGCACAACAACACAGTTCATGTCCAAGCAAAGCCAATGGCGGAGACTTGGGAGAGTTTGGGCCAGGCATGATGGTCAAGCCATTTGAAGATGCAACAGTTGCAACTCCAGTCGGATCTATCAGCCAGCCAGTGCAAACTCAGTTTGGCTATCATTTGATTCACCGCACGGGTTAATAGTTCTAATGTATTGACACGGCTTAGATTAGCTGTTATAATTAGATTTTAATAAGGACAATTATGAAACATAAAATTCTAAGTCGTGGCCCTGAACTAGATTTGCAGAAATGTGTTAGTCTATGTGGTGGCGGCAGATTTGACATGGTAATTCTAGCGTCGGCAAGAGCTAGAGAAATCAAACGTCAAAACAAGGACAGCGATGCACGTGAACATGTTTTTCCCATTGTAACCGCATTACAAGAAATACAAGATGGTAAATTGGGTATTGAATACATGAAGAAAATTAAATTCAACGAACCAAATGATCGTCGAGTAGATCGTAGCGCACGATACAACCGATAAAATTTCGGGTGGTTAGCTCAGCTGGGAGAGCGTCTGCCTTACACGCAGAATGTCGGCGGTTCGATCCCGTCACCACCCACCAAATTGCTTGCTGAATAGCTACACTGGAACAATACTGAACTCACCTATTCTGCAGAACGGTGAGAGGTGCCAGGAAGAGAAGGGCTATCGTGGATTCAAGCGCCACAGCGAGCACCCAATATGCAACGGTGGCAGAGCGGCCCAATGCAACGGATTGCAAATCCGTAAAACCGGGGGTTCAAATCCCTCCCGTTGCTCCAAATTTTGTTACATAAAAACAACACTCGCCCTGCTTGACAGGGCATTGTTTTGACTGTATAATATACACATACAAACAAACAGGAGCGAACAATGGGATTTAAGATTTTAGGTAAGACAGCTGACTTGTATCAAGGTTACGGCCCACTGCCTAAACTTGAAGGCCCTTTTGTATTCAACGGACGGATACTGTACTATGATCCAAAAGAAGGCAAGTACTGGGATCCAAAGACAGACTTCTATGTGCCACATGATGAATATTTCAGATTGGTAGGTTTATTGTGATAGATAAAATTCGAGCTATATTTGAACAGTTGGGCTACAATTGGGTAGAGCCCTATAGCACAACTGAAGGCGCAATTAACAGAGGCGAAGTGGGCAATCACAGAGGCTTGTATTACATCTATCCCAAAGTAAATTTTTACTTTGGTAAGGCCGCAACTAATACTGTTATTAATCGTCACCAAACACATCGTCCTAAATTGGATGTAGATTTGGCCACATTGTACAGTACTCCAGTTGAAAAAGTGGAACCCAAATGGATGTTCCCCGAAGGATGGAAAGAAGGTGTATGCAAATACATCATCGAAGGAGTGGATCATATTCCTAGCCACTATGTTAAGATTGGAAAGAAATTGGTAGCACCTGGTGTGCTAGACTTTCCAGTAAAGCATAAGGTTGATGTAGATACACTAGAAGTGCTAGTTTGGAATTTGGATCATTTGACCGCCGAACAAATTAGTCATATTGAAGAAGCAGTAATACCCACAATTTGGCCTTACTGTAATAATGAAACGTATAGACGTAGAAAGAAAGAGCGAAATGTATAAAGTTTTAGAAAAAGAAGTTGAAATAGAAAGTTTTATAACACTAGGCGAAGCAATGGCTTTTGCCAAAAGTTTAGGTGCCTTTGTTACTATCAGTGGTGATGGTATGGAACTTGTGGGACGTTTTGGTGCTGACAGCGTCAAAGACGGTAAGTGTCCAGATGGTGTAGATTACACTTGGATGAAGCGGAGAACACAATGAACGACCAATTTGGTTATTTTATAGGTTGCGTAATTGCTATTGGTGGAATGATGTTTGCTTTGGTGATGGGTTATTTGATTGGCTATAATGATGCTAAGGATGGACGATGAACGAACGAATTCGACAACTTGCTGAAAAGGCTGAAAAAACAGTAAAGTCTCAATATCCCAATGATGAGATGAACATTGGGGTTGCTAGAATGATGACTGTGTTCGCCGAGTTGATTGTTAGGGAATGTGCTGACTTTTTGAAAGACAAACTGGACGACCATTTTGCGGCAGAACAGTTGGAAGAACATTTCGGAGTTGAAGAATGACTAATGTTACTATCACATATTTAGGCAAAGAGTACAAATACCCTTTGCTAACTGCCGAGGACATAGGCGGGGATAGAATTGTTCGTTTGTGGAAGTATGAAATCAGTGTTCAAGGCTATGAACAATGTTACAACGAGACTAAACGATTCCATTTCTTGTCTACCAAAGAAGAACTGGTAAAATTGAAGGAATTAAAATGAACGATGTTAACAAATTTCGACAACTTGCTGAACAGGATAAACCTTACCTGGACAAAGAGTTCAAAGAACTTGCTGAAAAAGTAGGTTTATTGGCTCCGGCTTATCATACAGGTGACTGTCATTATTATACGGGTACCGGTACACGATTTTATATCGACCGTATGCTACAGATGTATTCACTTGAATTAAAGAAACATTTCGGAGTTGAAGAATGAACACTATTATCGCAATGTTAGTATTGATAGCATGGTTCGCTATTGGCTTGGCATGGTGGGATATGTTTAGAATCTGGAAAAGGACAAGGAATTAAAATGAACGAACAAGTTAATTGTATCAATTGTGGGTGTGAAATGAAAAAAGTTTCGATTGGAATTCCTTTATGCTCACGCTGTTCTAATGTAGGTAGACAATTTGAAAATCTCCTGAAACAAGGGCTTACTTTGGATTATTTTGATCCCAAAACAAAACAACGCAAAAAAGAAACTATCAAAATCGATACAGCAAAAGAACATTTCGGAGTTGAAGAATGAGCTTAGATGTAGATTTAATGGTCACCCAACCCACTAGTGTGTACAGCGCAAACATTACACACAATTTGGGTAAGATGGCCGCAGAAGTTGTACTGAGCAATGGTCGTACATTGTACGAAGTATTGTGGCGTCCAGACGAACACGAGATGAAGTTTGCCAAAGACATATCAGAATTGCTAGACGAAGGGTGGAATATCTTGTTAAGCGATCCTGATAAGTTTAAGAAGTTTAATCCTGAAAATGGATGGGGTAGCTACGAAGGACTTTGTGACTTCGTCTACAAATATCGTAACGCCTGTTGGGATCAACCTGACGCAGAATTGAGTATATCACGATGAAAATTAAATTTGATAAAGACACTATGCCCGATGAGCTGTATAATGCTCTACTACAACACTTTGTCAACGAAGCTGTTGGATTGGGAATTGAAGTAAATAAGTTCACCGAGTTCAAGGATTGGATCGTTGAATGTACGGTGGATGCAAAGGAATCGGTGCATTAATGCCTAAGTGTTATCAATTAATTGGTGTGCCTGCCTCAGGTAAAAGTACTTGGTATAAAAACCAACTATGGCTGGGCGAGGATAAAAAGGATCACAAGTATGTTAGTACTGATCAGCATGTTGAAGGATATGCCAAGGATCAAGGAAAAACATACAGTGAAGTTTTTGAAGAGTATATGCCCACTGCTGTTAAACAAATGATGGTAAATGTAAACCTAGCCGCGGCACAGGACTTAGATATTGTTTGGGATCAAACCAGTACAACTTTATCTAGCCGTGAGCGTAAATTCAATGCATTACCAAACTATGAGCATATCGCTATTGTGTTTACAACACCGGATATAGATGAGCTTAAAAAGCGTTTAGCTAGCCGCCCTGGTAAAGAAATTCCCTGGGCAGTTGTACAAGGCATGATTGATAATTTTGAAATGCCAACCGAAGACGAAGGTTTTACAGAAATTTGGAGAGTATAATGAGAGAATACGAAAGCATACAAGGTGATAATTTAGAGGAAGCAGACATGGCTCAATTGCTTAGTGTCACTGCCAATGCAGATGCCGTAGCAAAGATTCGTGCCGCTATCCCTAAAGGTCCAAGCCTAAGTCATTGTAATGAATGTGGCGAAGAAATTCCTATGGAGCGACAGCGAGCAGTAGCAGGTTGCACAATGTGCATTGAATGCCAAAAATATTCAGAACGATTCAAACGAGATTAAAGGAGGCATCATTATGCCGTGGATTCAAAATTGTGCGGCAGATGATATTCCAAAAGGATTCCATGTCGCAGTAGGAGAGAACAGTATGCTGATCCAAATTACGGATCCAGCAAGCTGGTTCCCTACACCAAAACATCAGTTCAAAGAAGTGCATCGTTTTGAATTCCTCGATGTAGAGGAAAAGGACGAAGTATTGGAAGAAGCGATGAAGTGCAGTCAAGAACAAGCCAATCAACTTGTGGCTCTTTTACAACATGCTTTGGCTAATCGCATGGATGTAATCGTGCATTGTTTCGCTGGTATTTGCCGTAGCGGAGCAGTATGCGAAGTGGGCGTTATGATGGGCTTCAATGATACAGAGCGGTTTAGAAGCCCTAATCTGCTCGTTAAGCACCGTATGATGAAAGCCTTGGGTTGGACCTACGACCCAGATGAAAAGCCCAATCTCGACGATTGGCGCACATTTAGATCGGTTGACTGAATGTGATTTTGGTTGTATAATTATAACTTAACTTAGAAAGGAGGCGAATATGCCAAGTGTATTCTTAGTAAGCGACACGCATTTTGGACACGCTGGCGTATGTCGCTTCACACGTAACGATGGTGTTACAAAACTTCGTCCATGGACTGATCCAGATGAAATGGACGAAGCAATGGTTAAGGCGTGGAACGAACGGGTAAAGCCCACTGACAAGGTCTACCATTTGGGTGATGTTGTTATTAATCGTAAAGCGTTAAAAATCTTATCCAGACTTAACGGCGACAAAGTTTTAATTCGTGGTAACCACGATATCTTTAGAGACGACGAATACCGTATGTACTTTAGAGAACTTAGAGCTTATCACGTTATGAACGGTATGATCCTTAGCCATATTCCTATTCACGCAGAAAGTCTTGGACGTTTTGGTGTTAACATTCATGGACACTTACACGCAAATCGTGTTAAAAAAGCCCGTGGAGTAGATGCTAGAACTGGTGAAGTACTATACAGCGATGAAAACGATGTTCGTTATCATTGTGTTTGCGTAGAACAAACTCCAGACTTTGCGCCCATACTGTTTGAAGATGTCATCAAGAACATCGAAGCAGAGGGCGGGAGTGTAGGATTTAAGAACGGAAACGGACCTACTATGTAATAATAGTAGTACTTTAATAGGGCCTCAGGGCCCTATTTTTTTGGCTCTGCGTTCTGATCAATTGAATAAATACACTATAATGATCACACGATTGATTACAGAATAACGGAGATAGCCCATGTCGCTACGTATTAGACGCGGAACAGATGCCCAAAGAACTAACCCAGGAATTACGCCCGACCAAGGCGAATTGATATACACTACTGACACTAAAAAATTATTTATTGGTGATGGTTCAACCCTTGGGGGAGTAAATATTGGACAATCATTAGCTGGTACAGGGCTAGTTTTTGACTCAATTACACAAACCCTACAAGCTACTGCACCACAGAGTAGCGGTATTACATCAGTATCTTCAGACTTGAATCCAAGCCTAGGAGGCAACTTAAATCTTAACAATAAAAATATTACAGGTACAGGTACTATTGGTATTGTAGGAACCATGTATGCAAGTCAAGGTCTAGGCGGCGACTTATCTTTGAATACTCATAGCATTACAGGTACTGGCGGTATTAACATTACAGGCACGTTAAGCGTTACAGGACTAGGATCAGATCTTTCATTAAATTCTCATAATATTACAGGCACTGGTAATATCACTACAACTGGTACACTAAGTGTTACAGGCCTGGGTACAGATTTATCACTTAACGGACACAATATTACAGGCACTGGTAATATCACTACAACTGGTACACTAAGTGTTACAGGACTAGGATCGGATCTAGTATTAAATTCTCAAAATATTACAGGTACCGGCAATATGAATATAACTGGTGCTATTACAGCATCAGGCGCTGTTACTGGTAGCACTTTTACATCTGGTAACTTAAATGTTAACAGTAATGTTTTAAGTGTATCAAGCGGAATACTTACAATCAAAAATAGCAATTTATCTATAGCTAGTTTTGTAGGTGTTAGCGACGGTAGTCAAACACATATTCCTGGAGCTAATTTTTACTCATCTAGAGGAACATTATCTGCTCCGACATCAAGTCAAGCAGGCGACTATCCGTTTGTTATTAATCTAGGTGGTTACAATGCTAGTACTGGTTATCAGTCTATTGCTTCGATCACATGTCAGTATGATCCAACAGCAACTATGTCTAATTCGAATCCAGGTTCTAATATAGGCATTATCACTAACAACAATAACGGTGGCGTTAACGTAGCATTCTTTGATAAGCGCGGTGCATTTGGTGCACCAATATTCTGGGCTACAAGTTATACAACAACAGCTATGAACGCAATTCCAAATCCAGCCGCTGGAATGATTATTTTTAATTCATCAGTTAATCACTTCTATGGTTATAATGGTACCTCTTGGGTAGCGTTTACCGGACCATAATTTATAATACATATCATGGCAGTCTATAAATATTGTCATGACAAAAATCGAATCAGTATTAGCATTTGGTGATAGCACGGCCGCAGGCTGTGAACTGGCCGGTCCTTTAGAACAATTTAGGACTAGGGCATATCTAACAGGAAAAAAAACAATTGAAGAATTGGATGCTCCTGGTAAGTTACTGACCTTCCCAAAAAAAATAGCCAACTACTTAAATGTACCTTGTCACAATTATGCCATGAGCGGTGGCAGTAATGACAGAAGTATAAGACTATTGATCCAAGCTGTTAAAGAATATCCAAATAGCCTAGTATTGTTTAGTTGGGGTCGACCCGATCTAAAAGACATCTATTACCCGGATGGGGGTATAGGGTGTGACAAGGATAGTTTTTTCCAAGCAGGCACTGATAATTTTGAAACAGCCTTTAATAAACAATGGATAGAAACATATCATTACTATAATAATCTCGAACAACAGATGTTTTGTGTAGATGCAATTTGTAGAACACATGCCGTTGATTTTTTACAAATACCTTTGTATCTAAAACGAACCGAACCCGAGTACGTACCAACTGTTCCTAATCGTTTATTTTTTGGTAAACATGGTAACGCTGAAGATTGGGCTATTGAAAAAAATTGTACTAAATTAGAAATACACTACGGTGAGGATTTTCATATTGCATTGTCTGATTTAATTATTCAAACCTTGAAAGAAAAAGGTACAATTGAATGATAAAAGGTCAACTATTTTTAGATCTAGAACAATACATAGATCTAAAAGAATTTGATTCTCTGCATCCTGAAATTTGCAAGGGAATAGCCACTGCAAATCATTTGGCTGTGTGCGGACTTCAAACTTATCATCCCGGCACTGTTAATCCATACGCACAGGATATTAAGATAAATCCACTATCACAAGTTTATAAAGATTGGAGTCTATCACCAGATACAGATCCATTAAAGATAGCAGGTAAAGATTTAACATATAATCAATTAACAACCTACTTAAAATTTGCTTGTGGTGCATACGACCACTATGCTGTTTATAAGTTGCTTGAAGATGATGTTAAAATACATTTTCCTAAACTAATTACTTGGATTCATGGTTTACAAAACTCTGGTATTTTTAAGAGTCTGTATAGTGCAACTATTATGGCATTAGATGCGGGAGGCATTCCTTGGGAACATCACGATCCGGAAGATCCTTCAACTGGAATATATGATCCGTCTGCTATAACATCTGGACAAATTACAGAATTTTTTCATATAAAAACTGATTGCGATAGACCTTTTTATATTATAGATCCTATATCAAAAAATAAAGTTTATATAAACACAAGAGTAGCATGGTGGGATGAACGTGATTGGCACGGAGGAGAACCTATAAATCGTCCTACATACACAGTAAGAGTCAATGGACGGTTTACAGATGACTTTCGTAAACAATTAGGAATAGAGGGTTACGATGTTAAATTATAAAATACATCCTAACGGTTGGACTGTTTTTGTTGATATTGATCTAAGAACTTGTACCCAAGAAGATATTAACTCAATTGCAAAACTTATTGCAACCAATGTAATAGTTGTTTTCAAAAAACAATTCTTGTCGGTAGATGAGGAATTGAGAATACTACACATGTTCAAAAATCCTACTCCACTGTACGATAAAGATGATCCGCTTTTCTCAGATTATGCTATCGATCCAGACGGACTGATATGCAGAGTTACAGCAGAACTGCGTAATGGTAAACCTGGAATGGCCGGAGCTAGGGAAACATTCGATTGGCATGTAGACAGTCCACAAGTTTTTAATCGGAACGCACTTCTATATCTACGTAGTGTTCGAGGATCAAAAGGATCGCGCACTAGTTGGAATAATAATTTACGTGCCTATGATGATTTAGATGATACTGTAAAAAGTTATATAGAAAATCTGCATTGTGTGTACGGAAATATCAGGGCATTATGGGCACCAGACTTTACGGGAGTAAAATACAATTATGATTGGACTCCTAATCTAGTTCATAAAAATAATACAGGAGAATATGGTTTATATTTTGATCCTGCAGAATTAGAAAAATTTGTTGAACTTTCGTATGACAAATCTAATGAACTCAAGGAAATTTTAAGTCATCACATATTCAGTGATAAGTATGTTTACGACCACGATTGGGAGGATGGGGATTTAATTTTAGCTGATATGTGGAACGGTTTGCATAAAAGATGGGCATTCGATAATATGGACATTAGGGTTATGCACAGAGCAACGATGGATTATCCCAAACAAAATTATGAATTATAATTTAGAAAATGTTTACCATAGATATCTAAACGTACCCATTGATCCTAATATTAATTTATTTGATCAAAGTGGATTTGATACAAATTCCCATCATCATATTAAATTTGATAAAGAAGAAATTAATCCTGACTTAATAAAATGGCTTGATAATTTTTCAATAAAACCTTTTTGGTATGAGGCATTTTATACACCACCAAACGGGGGCAAACTTCCTATACACATAGACGGGTTTGAAGGCCCAGACTATATTAAAATTAACTGGACATACGGCGCACCTGGCAGTAGTTTGATTTGGTGGGAACCTAAATCAAAAGAATATATAAAAACTGTAGAGACAGTTTTTGGTATTCCTTACTATGCAGTTGATGAAGAAAATTGTAATAAAGTATACGAAATTGAAATTAACAAACCTAGTTTAGTTAACGCAGGATTATTTCACAGTACATATAATCCAACACCCGAGGGTAGATGGACATTTAGCATACCATTGATAGACGCAGTTGATAGAAATAGGTTGTCTTGGAACGATGCTATAAAGAGATTTGAAGGATTAATAATATAATGATAGATTACAAACTACATGAAAACGGCTGGACAGTTATCATAGAAAACGTTGACATGCGCACGGCCACACAAGATGATATCAACGATATAGCCAAACTTCTTGCCACTAACACTTGTGTAGTAATTAAAAAACAAATGTTATCTGTTGAAGATGAAGTTAGGATTGCTAAGATGTTTAAGGATCCTCAACAGTTCCATGTAGATGTTCCTGGAACTTATGATCACGATTGCTATCTAGGAGCCGAAGTTCCAGGTTCAGATAAGATAGCCTTAAGGGTTAGTGGTGAAAAGGATGAGCATGGACGTACAGGACTGGCAGGTTGGACTGACGAGATGGTATGGCACTGTAACGATCCGCATGACCCTAATAGAAAACCTCTTATCTGGTTGTACGGTGTAAAGGGAACTAAGGGTTCTAGAACTACTTGGAATAATAACATATTATCCTATAATGAACTAGATGAAGAAAGACGTAAATCTTTGGAAAATCTAAAACTAGTTATGGCTAATTGGGCCAAAGATGCTATGGATCTAGGCGAAGATGCTCCTGATACTATTGACGCTTACAATCCTAATCTTGTGATGGCAAACATAGCAGGCAAAAAAGGATTCTTTTTTTCTTTCTTACAAATAAGTGGATTCGTAGGACTATCAGAAGAAAAAAGTAAAAATATTATTGCTTGGTTAACTGAACATACAACACAAGACAAGTATTGTTATCATCATGACTGGGAGGATGGCGATATTGTTATAGCAGAACAATGGTTAGGTATACACAAGCGTTGGCCATTTGCAGAAATAGAAAAAAGAACATTGCATCGAATAGCGTTTGATTTTCCAGATCAGGATTATTCACAAATATGAAATATCATTTACACGAAAACGGTTGGACTGTATTAGTAGACGATTTTAATTTTAATCTAGCCACACAGGCCGACATCAATCAAATTGCTTGGTTAATTGCAAATAACACTTGTGTAGTTTTTAAGAATCAGTCGTTGTCAGTCGAAGACGAACTTAGAATTGCCCACATGTTCAAACGCCCAAAACCATTGTTCAAATCTAAAGAAGAAGAAAATTTTAAGAATTGGGCAGTAGATCCTGACGGTATCATTGCACGAGTCACTGGGGAATTAAATGAACGTGGTAAGCCTGGTATTGCGGGACACGAGGATGAAATGGTATGGCATTGTAATATGCCGCAGGATAGAGATCGTTGTCCTATTATTTGGTTATATGCTGTTAAGTGTTCAAAAGGATCACGTACTAGTTGGAACAATAACATACTATCCTATAACGACCTAGACCAATCTACTAAAGAACAACTTAAACAATTAAAATGTATATATGCAGGCGGAGCCATTGTAGATGAACATGGACAAAACAGTAATCTAGAATATACTGCTACAGTAGTTGAATCTTTTCAACCTCCGTTAGTATATACAAACAATGCCGGAAAGACAGGGCTTTACCTTTCATTCTTGCAATTAGATTCGTTTGTAGGCATGACCAAAGAAGAATCAATTAAACTTATAAAACCTATTTGGGAACATACAATACAAGACAAGTATTGTTATCATCACGACTGGGAAGACGGTGATGTGGTTATAGCAGAACAATGGTTGGGTGTACATAGACGTTGGCCATTTGAAAATATTGAAGAAAGATTATTACATAGAATAGCCATCGATTTTCCTGATCAAGAATACGGAGACATATGAGCTTCAAACATCTAGTCACTTCTGGATGCAGTTTCAGCGATAACACAGAATCGCACTGGCCGCATTACCTTTCTAAAAAATTAAATTTAGAACTTCATAATAGAGGAATGAGTAGTGCCGGAAATAGTTGGATTTGTAAATCAACTATATACCAGATCCAACAATTATTAGAGTCGGGTATAACTCCTGAAGAAATTCTTGTTGTTGTTATGTGGTCAGATATTGGTAGACAAGATATGTTTATCGATTCTAATAATCCATTTAATGTCTATAAGGACTTATTGAATAAAGATGGTGATCCTAATCCTGTAAACTTTATAGATAACTCTCCTAATATTGTATGTAGACAAAGCTCTGTAAAAGAAGATGGTTATCTACTTGGAGGTTTATATGCACCATTTACTAACCATAATATTATTAATTTCAAAAAAGATATTTGGAAATATTTTCCATCACAATCTATGGCAATACAATCTTATGAAAATTTTCTAAGGTTACAATGGTTGTGCGAAGCAAATGGAATAGCCCTAGTCAATCTAACTATGATAGATATAATGCATTATCCATCAGAAGAGCGCAGAGGCATGCTGACTAAAGACTATTTTAGAAATGTAGATCATTTATACAAAATGGTCAACTTGAATAAATGGATATTCTGGGATTCAACTAAAGGATTGTATGAATATACTAGAGACAACGATCTTACATTCAATTCAGACGGCGAGCATCCGTCAACAGAAAGCCATGAGCATTATGTTAATAACTTTTTAGTTGAAAAACTAAGGCAACTCATCTATTAATATATATTCGCCGGTAGCATTTTGTTTACTGGCTGCTTGCTCAATTAATTTTTTCCAACCATCAGTAGCATCATGCCGAGCAATAATCATATGCATACGATCTGTATTGCTATTGTTAATTAACGTATGATCATAGTGCAAGTTCATTGCATACACGCCGCCTGGCTCCATAATTAATTCTTCGCTATCTCCCCAAATCCATTTGCAACCTATTGGGTTGTTTAGGGCAATATTGATATTTTCAACCAGTTTCATACTGGAATCATTATGTCTAGAAATGTGTCCGCCGGCTTTTAATAACATAAATCTTACTCTACCATATCTGTTACAAGGAAAAACTTCTTTTAACCATCTTGTTGTAACAGGACACAAGTCTGCTATTTCTGTCCAGTGCATATCTTTGCTAGCATCTTTACCTTTAGCATAACCATATGTTTGATACCCTTCGTGCTTATCCCAACCTAGCCCATGTATAGTTAAACTTTCCCAACCACTATGGGCATAGTCATCTCCCCTGTGGGGTGTAAACTTGTCAAGCAAAGCAAATGCCTCCCTACACATTTCATCATGGGGAAGATCGATATCTAATTTTAGACATTTGACATCAGATTGAAAATATTCTTTCATAAATGTCCAAATGCCCATATACGTTCTTGGCACCACCAGCACTTGCCACAATGGGAGTCTGGGTGATCATCATTTTCACAACTTCTAGTAACAGGTAACAATGCTTGTTCTAAATCTAACGACTGATATAACCTTGCTATATCTTTTTTGTTGTAGTTACGTAACGGAACGTAAGTCCTTTCATCTAACCTTAAAGACTCTATAGTTAAACCAAATAATGGATGTTCTACTTCGTCGCTTCTAAATTCATTGTGCCAGTCTTGTTGTTGTTGTTCAAATTGTAGATAAACTTCTTTGGGTGGGAACTTGGTCACACCCATGTACATGATATCAACTTCTTTACTATCTAATGCTTGTGTTAGCAGATTAAAATAAAATTCAATTGTTTCTTTTGGTTCAACTTGAGCTTTGTGTACAACATAATTGGTGTTGCCTGTTAGTTTAGAACATGTTTCGATTACAGCATCTACGCTTTTAGCAAATGCAAATTTTCTGCTACTGGACCACATATTGTAAATGTGTATCGTCTCAGTGATATTACTCATTAGTATATACAGTAGCACAGCACTGTCTGCTCCGCCACTAATACCTACACCTACTGGTCCGTCATTGTAGATGCCAAGTGGTATATCGTCAATATTAATATAGTTCATACAACTCCTAAAGGACGACTACTAGAATGTTTCCAGTCGTCCGTATGCCACTTGGGCATTTTTAATTCTGTAATATCAGTATAGGCAAAATTATCAACTACTCCTGAATACTGTATGTTGTCTGACTTCCAAAAACCATCTGCGGCCCGTGCAGTTAACATAACCTCTACATTAGGATCTATATTTTTTAGTTGTTGCAATAATCTATTCTCACAACTGATACGATACTTTAGGCTATTCATAGCAATAAAAGGAGAATGGTTGTATAAATTACTAAGATTTAATATTGTTTTACAGCCAACTTTTAACCAATCAAAGTTAAAAGATGCTGTGTAATCTATAAGAACATAATCATATGATAGTGCTTTAATTCGTGCCCAGACAGATTCCCAATCGTCGATCGTTGTTAAAAAATGTTCCCATTGTTTTTCTATTTGATGTTTATAGTCCTCTGGAATATACGGAGGGTTATTAGGTAGCATGGGTTTGTGTGCCCAATAGAAATCTGCGTAATTTTTACCATCCCATTCTTCAACCATTTTCTTCATAAACATTAAACAGTTATAGTTTATGTCTGTAAAAATTATTCGAGTATCTTGTGTAAATCCTACAAGTTCCAAATTCTTAATCCAGTTGAATCCTATTCCAACTGTAGCATATTGTTCAACAGGGCCGTTAAACGGCAGTTGACTTCTTAGTGTATCAGAGTTCCAACCAGCAAAGAAGTTAGTGGCAAAAAACTGATAGTGTTTTATATCGGCTAGTCTTGTTAAAAACACATGGTCGTACTCGTAGTATAGATATCTTTTACTTGACCTAACTTCTGAACTAATTTGAATTATAGACTTGTTGTGTGTTAGTCCTACATTTATAATATTCCAACCGTGTAATTTAACTTGTGATGTTACAATAGCATCACCTTGTTTAATCCACACGGGTAACTTTGGATCGTTGTACAAGTATTCATTGCTACGTAAATTTGAAACTTGCTCGTGTTCAATCCATAACTCTACTCCTATACTTGGACACCCCACTTCAGCGTATTCTAACAAATTTACAATATAAAATTGTTGATGTAATTCAAATCCGGCATTTTCTTTATAGTAAGCATTGTTGTTTCTATCAATGATGTGCCCGGCTATAAAGAAATTGGTCTGGCATTGTGTTTCAACAGCATCAAATAATCTATCCGACAATCCTAGGCTAGTTCCTGATGATATAATTACAGCATGACTATAACCGTTTGATACGGCTGTACGTAGTAAAGAATCTTCATCTTTGTCAATAAGAATGTCGTAACCATATAAATCAAATCTGTGTATTAGAAAATCTGTTAGATTTACACATACCTCTTTTGCATATCCAGATAGACAGCTGTCTGTGATATCTAAAATACAGTACACTATAGATTTTTGATGTTTGGTTCTAAACTTAGTTACCATCGAGGATACTTTCCTAACTCTTCTAAAAATTTTCTAGGATACAATTCCCACACAGTTTGTCTAGTACCTCGGTAGTCTATTTCCTTAATGCGTTTCATTTGTCCCGTAGCTTCCATTGCTGGACCAAATATGTTATGTACTAAACGTTGTGTACCAACGCTGTTCTCATTGCTAGTAATGTATAAGTTAGCCCACGGTGGAGTCCATTCGATACATGTAGGTATTAGGAATTGACTAGTAATGTGTTGATGCGTTACAATTTGATTACGTGTGCGTATACTGGGAATAGGTATATGATCTGAAAACACGCAAGTACGTGCGGCTATGCGATAAGCATCTTCACCCATCTCTGGAAAACTGTGTGCGCCTACACTGCCTATGGCTTTATCATTGTAGTAAAGAATCCACACGCACCACTTGTCTTCCTTTGCTAAACTATCTACTAGCATTTTTTGGCTAGCGTTATTTTCAAATCCTTTAGCCTTAGCCGTGGCATAGAACTCTGTTAAGTCAAGGTCGGGTGTCCATTGTTTTATTTCAAACATTTAACACGCTCAATAAAATCTGCAGGATAATTAGTACTAAAACTGTTCCAACATAGTTGATCCATGACTTCCCAAGGTTGCGGTTTGTCCCATTTAATTCTCAGTGTATCTAAATGTTTACGCATTTCATCTTGTCTTGTTGAATAGATATGACTTTCAACTTCTTGGATACTGATGGTGGGTTCGTCCTTGTGATAGGTAAAAAAGTAATTTATGCTTTTTAATTTACCATCCACTACAAAATAACTACTAGGGTGCATACTGTACTTGTGCCAGCCTCGTGCTTGATGTGCTTGGATGATTGCTATCATCTGCTCTTGCCAATCAGGCAACACACTATCATAATTTGCTTGATCGCACCCTGCTTGTTCCCAAAAGTCGGGCCCATCTATTTCCAAATATATTTTACACTCTGGTATGTTTACTTCTACAATTTTTGGAACCATGTCAGGGTTATGCCAAGCCATGTTTGACAAATAGTGTAGTTCCCTATGAAACTTTTCTTTCATGAGTTTTGGATCAACCACTTGATTTTTGCCAGCATGGTATTCGGTATCATTATGATACCATTGACAAAACAGTTTTTCATCCTCGCTAATAAGACTTGTGTAAATTAAATTATTTCGGCAAGGTCCTTGCCCGGGTACATTGTTATAATAATATTTCATAGTATAGTAATTATCAATAAATATTTGCCACATGACAACTTCAGAAACTATTTCCCTGTGCGAAACATGTTATCGGCACATACCAGCAAATCGATTTGAACGAGATGGGCAAATGATGTTGGGCAAAATATGCCCCAAGCACGGATATCAAGAAGCAATACTTGATATTAACATAGATTTTTACAAAAGTCAACAGTATCAAAGACGTAGACCTAGCAGTTATTGGTTAGACATTACTAATCGTTGTAACTTAGATTGCCCGCATTGTTATCAAATGCCCGATAACTCTAGCAAGGATCCTAGCATTGATTATTTGTTGTCCGAAGTTATGAGTTGGCCAGACAATGGATTGCCAGTGAGTTTGGTAGGCGCCGAGCCTACTGTTCGAAAAGACCTAGCCGACATAGTATTGGCAATACATGCCTTGCCCATTAAACGCAGGAATGTTATAATAGTTACTAACGGTGTGTATCTAGCCAAGTGGGATTATGTCAGCAGGTTTGAAGGAATACCAAACTTAAAATGGACTTTTGGTCTTAACCATCCTGACTATAATGGCGGACAGATACGTGTCAAACAAATGGAAGGGTTGGAAAACTGTATCAAGCTAGGCCTAGATGTTAAGACCTTGACCTATACACTGGCCAATTTAGAACAATTGACAGATGTAATGCACGAAGTACAAAAATTTAAGATCAATGCCAGGATACAGTTGGGTGTTGAAATTGGTCGTGTGCCTGAAGGTGATTTCAAAGAACTTTATTTGTCGGAACTTGTTGCTGTAGCAGAACAGTTTTGTCAAGACAATAGCTGGACCTGGGAGCCAGACTTAGAAGGCGGCAACCGTACACACTATGCTGTTCGTATAAACGGCATTGAACACAAGTTTATCAAATGGTGTGATGTGCGTACAATAGACTTGGAAGAAGTACAGAGTGAATCATGGGCTAGTATAGTGCCAGGCAAGCCTATGAGTCCTCTGCTACATCAGGTCATACTGCGTGATCAAGCAGTAAACAAAGGGCAGATGTTGTTGGATACAGTACCTGAAAAATATAGACATGAATAAAATACACGACACCACATCCGTATGTGAACATTGCTACAGACACATACCTGCTGTTCTTTTTGAGAGAGATGGTAGTATATGGTTAGGTAAAACATGCAAGTGGCATGGACAAAGTGAACACTTGGTAGAACCCAACGCAGACTTTTACATCAACTACAAATACGAACGCCCTACTAATCATACCTACTGTCTAGACATTACTAATCGTTGTAACCTAAACTGTCCTCACTGCTATCAGATTCCCGATAACATGAGCAAGGACCCTAGCATAGACAGTATACTAGATACTATTCGTGCGTGGGATGATGATGGATATGCTGTGGCCCTAATGGGTGCTGAACCTACTACTAGAAAAGACTTGCCCGACCTGTGTCGTGCTATACAGGCTCTGCCTGGGAAGCCACGTGCTATAATGATATTAACAAATGGTGTTTATCTATCTGACTATGAGTATTGTAAACAATTTGCCAATATGCCTAACTTGTTCTGGACCATAGGTCTCAATCATCCAGACTATCAAGGACACACTGTTAGAAAGAAACAGATGGAAGGAATTGACAACTGCATGAAATTAAACATGACCATTAAAAATGTCAGTTATACTCTTGAAACCATTGATCAGTTAGAATACTGTTTGGAAGAAATACAAGTGTTTGGCAAGACATTGAGTCCGCACAATTATAGAATTCGTGTAGGTACAGACATAGGACGTCATCCTGGTGAAGAAAAGATTTATTTGTCTGAGTTAGTTGATAGAGTTAAAGAGATTTGTGATAACAAAGGATGGACACACGAGTTTGTTCTATCTTACGGGATACGAGTCCATTACCCAATGCGTATAAACGGAATTCTAGTTAAGATAATACAATGGCCAGATGTGCGCACTATTGATCTAGAAGAAGATCAAACTGAGTCTTGGGCTGACATGTTACCCGGTAAACCTGTAAGTCCACTAGTACACCAAGTTATCTTACGTGACGGTGCTGTGAATAAAAACTTACCCTTGTATGATACAGTACCAGAAAAATATCAAAGGAAATATGATGCGAGGGATTAACGGACATGCTTACATAGACATGGCTCCATATTTAGACATGGAGACATTTGATCGTCTACAGCATGAGATACTATCAGGATTTGCTCTAGCTAGACCCTATGCTAAAGAAGGCACTTGGATGGCTCCGGGATTTAGTCTAGACCGCATGAGCTATAGACTCTGCTGGAAACCTATCTATCAGGCCATGACAGAGTTTATGGCCTTGCCCGATACAGATCCTATTAAGGTAGCTGGCATAAAGTTAATGCCCAAAGACTTTAAGAACTTTCAAGAACGCAACATATTCACACGCTATATCAAAATGGCCATGGGTGCCTATGATCCTTACATCTACTACTACTTGTGGGAAGAAGGGTCTTGGGATGATAGAACTGCTCCACGCAAGTTAACACCCGAAGCTGAATACTTTCCAGGAGTAGTTGCTTGGGTCGAAAGACTAGTGGGTACAGTATTTGAAGACATAGGCCGTGTGATATTCTTTCACTGTGAAGCAGATGGTATTCCATTTGAACATAGAGACTTAGATGCTAAGAATGGTATAGATGTTGTTAAGCCACACCGAAACGAATTTATACATATACGTCCTAATACTAAGAAGGCCTTTTATCTATGGGATCCAGAAACTAAGGATAAGACATATCTAAACACTCGTGCCGCATGGTGGAATGATGTTGACTGGCACGGCGGTGAACAGATTATGGAACAGAGTTATGGCCTGCGCATAGACGGTAAGTTTACAGAATCATTCCGCAAACAATTAGGTATTGATCATTTGGACACTTATTGATGAAGTATATAGGTAACTACTCCGATTGGATTAAGGAACAAGGTATCATGGAGCACCTTACGCAATGTCGGGGTGATCGCACACCTGTGTGGCAACCTGACAGATGGAAAGGAAACGTTTTATTAGAGAAGTTTACTGAAATGGCTCGCCCAGGTTATTCCAACAATCAATATTTCTTCCATCAAGTAAATCCCAAGAGCAAGGAAATGCAAGACTTCAAGTTTACCTTGCCCAGTGTTCCTGAAAAGAGATCAAACGTAAACTGGTGGTTTGTCATGCTGTACCCTGGCGAGTTCCAAGCCATGCACATAGATCCTCAACTAACAGAAGTTAGTAATCCTGTACGTTATACAATGTTTTTACAAGATTGGGAACCTGGGCATATATTTGTATGGGATGACAAATACATAGCAAATTATAAAGCAGGTGATATGTATGAGTGGAGTGATCCTATGACAGTACATGGTCCTGCTAACATAGGTTACACTACAAGGTATACGTTACAAATAACTATGTACGATTAATAACCTAGCAAGTGGAACATATACTTGTTAGCAAGACTGCCGTTGATACCGTTGTGCCAAGCTCTATAGTCGTTCCATACTAGCACACTACCTTGTTCCATATTGTAGTAGTAATTACTGCCCATAATGAATAATTGTCCTATACTGGGCTCGCCGATAAACACACTGTATCTTTTTATCTGTCCTAACTTCAAGTATTCTTCTTCGTTGTCATCTATATCATAATGATAGCCGGTCATGTAACCAGGCTCCACGCAACTGATCCAACTGCGCAAGGGTGTTACAAAAAACTGTTCAGCTAGTTCTTTTTCAAGATCCTCGGTGTCGTAGTAGTTGGTCCATTTGACGCTGTCTGTGTTGAAGTTACTTGCCTTCCAAAGTTTTAGTATTTCTGCGTACTCAGGGTTGGCCATGTTCCACTTGCTAGGATCAACCGTGATATCTCTACCGTCTTTGAGATTGGCTATTACTTGATTCCAATTAATCACAATAGACCTCTTGGAATAATTCAGCAAACACAGTATTGCCCCACGACTTTTCTTGTAAGTGTTTGGTCACTGTAATTTCAAAAAACTTCTTAAAGTCAATGAAACCATTTTCGTCAGTTGAATAGTTGAAACGATAAGCACCGTCTTTGCCTATAATACCTTCTATTAGATCACGTTTGATAAAACGTTCCTCATAAGGTACTACAGCATAGTTGTCTATGGTTTTTAGTTGCCCTCCTTTACTAACAAAGAAACAGTTAGGATATAGACTCAGCTTCCAGAACTCACGCTCTTTAGTAGAGATGAAAAATGCTTTCATCTGCTCACGCCAATCAGGCACTTCCTCGTCTAAGTTACGGCCAGGAGTAAACAAGATCTGACTAAATGTTTCTTTGTTCCATTCCATAAAAATTCGTCTAGTGGTATGGTCAACATCATACAGTTTAGGAGTAGTGGCGAGATCGGCTAGCTCTGTTAAGAACTTGACGTCACGCTTAAAGAACCAATCAAGTAGTTCTTCCGATATGATGTTAGTGTCGTTGGGTCTATAGTTGAGGTCGGTACAGTAATGAGCACACATTACAGTCTGCTCAGAATTAATCCTAGGAGTATATAACATATTAGAGGACCATAGTGTTCCTGTAGGATTTAGTTTGTGATAATAGTTCCAAGTGCTAGTGTCTGTCATTGTGGTGTCCAATTTAATTTTTTTGTTATATAGGATTTGACTTGATCCTTGAATTTTTGATCGCTAGTATCTATATCGGTAAGACGTTGATCATATATGTCTTCGTAATTGTTGGTCTCATAGTAGGCAAACAATCTGTCACTTAGGAAAGGATTACATCCACGCAGGCCTTGGAAACCTTGTGGGCTATAGAATTCCTGTACCAGTGACTGTGCTCGATACCAATCCATATCCTTATGACTCCAGATAACAATATCGTTTCTGGTACTGCCCACACCACCTCCTCGCGGTGTGGTGCTGGTAAATTTAACCTCGCCCTTGCTGTCTCTGGTGACTTCATATCCTGGGTTATGCCTTGCTTCTAACTTAATTAATCCATTACTAACAAGTTCCTTAGTAAAGCGGCTTTGGTTAGTCAATGACTCGTCATAGTCTGGCACTTCCAATATGTGTGCGCTGGCACTTTGTCTTAGCCAATTGGTATTCAACCATTCAAGACTAGAATACCAAGACTCCTTAGTCTCCCCTGGTATACCACATATCATTTGTATGTTGGCTCTATAACGTCGGGGAGCGTATATATCTGTATAGGCTTGGAAGTCTAACAAGCCTTGTTGCAGTTTGTCTGGGTCCATGCCCTTACGTACTAGCCGACCTGCTTCCTTGTTAAATGTTTCAATGCCCATGCTGTGTCCAAGGAATCCTAGTCTTACATAAGTGTCCCAATAGTCTCTATGATTAACCACAAGGTCACCCCTAGCAAATCCACACATCCAAGTATTGTATCCTAGTTCATCTACAGCTTCGGCATACTTCTCTAACTTATCTGGACGATCATTAAATGTTTCGTCCATCACACGCCAATTGACAATGCCCCACTTTTCGTAGCCTAACTGTAATTGTTTCTTAAATTCTTCTTTGCTGACACTGACATCTTTAGTTTGTCCTAGTAGGGGAAAGTTACAGTAGGAACATTTGAACATACAACCACGTGCTGTTTCGATCTGTGGGCACTCCCAAGGCATCATAAAATCACGTGCTTCATAGTCTACTAGGTAATTGTCTAATGGCGCACTAGGATAATGATACAAGCCACGAACAACACTCTTGACTCCAAAGTACATAGGGTCACGCATCAAAGGTGCTCCTAGTGTGCCAGTAAGATGACGACATACAGCCAACACAGCGTTTTCGCCATAACTATCGACCCAGTAGTCTACGTGATTAGCAGGAGTAGTTAGAGCATTGTTGCCGCCTACTACTATAGCTACTAAGGGATATTCGTCTTTGAGCCAGGCTGTAAATTCATTAAGGTATGGACTCCATGGATTCAAAAAGGCAGTGCCAAAACAAAACATCACAGTCTTACTAGTTGTTCTACTACGTACAAGCTCTTTAAGTTCTTCTAAAGCCCAGAAGGCTGTAAAGTCTACAACTTCACAGTCCCAGTCCTGCTGTCGTAAGAAAGTGGCCACACGATGTGTCCATAGAATACGTTCCCAGCGTTTGCCTGTTAGGCTAAAGAATATGGCGTGATTCATTCTAAAATAAATTCTTCTGGCAAGTAGTTTTTCAAATCCGATACTTTACTACTATCCATAATAAATCTAACGTGTGCCGCAGAATGTTCAAAATTAGTTATCTGTCCAGCTTTGTTAGCTGAGTTAAGCCAAGGACTTATATAGTTGTCAAACATGTATCTAGCTTGATCTAAATTGCCTAACTTAGTTGTTATAGTAACTGTTGTAGGATCAGCTATTTGATTTCTTTTTAATAATTTCCTAATGACCAACTGTACTCTAGCACGACGGCCAAAGTTAGCGGCAGTATGATGAAAGCCAGCATCCATGTCATACCATATACCGTCTTGAATTAGTCTATACATTTGTTCTTGTACTAGATTGATAAGAAAACATTCGTCTCCCAAAATATTCAAATGGTACCTATCATCTATATCAGCATGACTAGTATAACATGTACCAGGATCCAAAATAATAATTCTTGCTTCACCTTTACTAACAGGCAAACTGTTGTATAGTGTTTCCCAAACTGTTCCTTTATACTCATCCTTTAGTACCCAAGGATCGTAAAAGAAATTGCCTGTGGGTTTATTGATAGTAGTTTTGATACCTGATTCAGGTAATTGGCTACAGGCTTCTTGAAATAATTTTGGATCTGTTGTATAATTGGTTGTAGAAAGCATGAAATATTTATGTGCTACTATAATGATGTAAATAAAACATGAAGACAAAAATCGCACCCGAGTACGATCCAATTTATTTAGAAGTGGATAGGCCACAACCTTTAGTAGACAATTATATTGAATCCCTAATACAGGATGTATTATCTGGCCGATTGGATAGAGACATAAGTGATCAAGTTTATATTAATTTCAAAAAGGAAATGACTGCTTGGTTATTACAATCTAAACTTAACACAATTACAGGATTGGATACATTTAATCGTGTGGACATAATTAACGGCTGTACTCAATTTATAGATACGGCTTATATGAATGGTCCTGTGCAGGTGCTGGCCGGCGACTATAGATATCATGCCAGACTGGGTAACTGGTATACATATCCAGGATACCTCAGCGAGGAGAAGCAACTAGTTGTAGCCATGCCATTTCCCAGTACAGGAGATACCCACGAGGCTATGAAGGAGATATTAGATGAAGCGGGAAACAAAGGTATTGGTGTACATGTGGACGGCGCTTGGTTTACTTGCTGCCGCGGAATTGACTTTGATGTATCTCATCCATCAATTAGGTCTGTCGGGATAAGTCTAAGCAAGGGATTAGGACTAGGATGGAATCGTGTGGGCTTACGTTGGACCAAGAGTACAACAGCTGATGCCGTTACTATACAAAATGACTTTGCCATGAACCTCCGTGCTCCCGTGATGATTGGCCTACACTTCCTACGCAATATTGCTCCAGACTACTTGTGGACAACCTATGGCGATATTTACTATAAGATATGCGAGGACTTTGATCTCGCACCAACCAAGAGCATTTATCTTGCTCTCAAAGATAATCGACCAGTAGGACTTAGTCCTTTAATAAGGTATCTAGCTGATGTCTAGACTTATAGCATTTGGTGATAGTTTTACCTACGGTCATGGACTAGCCGACTGTCATGTTCCTGTAAAAAATTGGGCAGGGCCTAACCCTAGTAAATTTGCTTGGCCGCAAGTCCTAGGAGACATGCTTGGATTAGAAGTAGTTAACAAAGCAATATGCGGATCTAGTAACGTTCAAATTCTAAAAGAAATATTAAATTTTGAAGATTTTGTGTCCTACGACACAGTGATTGTAGGTTGGACTTTTAATATGAGAGACTGTATTTTCAATAAAAATATATTTGGAATTGAATCAGATTATCGAGTAAGTGCTTGGCATACAGATATGAAACTTGTAAAAGAATATTTTAGTGTGCATAATGATCACGATCTTGCTGTTAGAACAGGATTATATATACATCATGCCGAATCCTATTTGAAAACAAAAGGAGTTAAACAATTTCACTTCTCTGCTTTTCAACATAGATGGTACAATAAAATGCCATCCTTTATCAAAAAACCAGATCATTATATATCCAAAAGTATAATTGATCACAAATTAGATATAGCATTAGATAACAGCCATCCTGGACCGATAGCGCATAAACTAGCGGCTGAAAAATTATATAAGATATGCCAATAAACATTAATCCTCCAACATTTTGTATGCACCCTTTTACAGGCCTGGCAACTAGAGAAGATGGAGCCATATGTGCATGTTGCCGTAGTCATCCTGTAGGTAATATACAAGAACAAACACTCGAAGAAATTTGGAACAACGATACAATGAAACGTATCCGTTATCAAGTGTTGAATGGCTATCGTCCGCCAGAATGCGAACCTTGTTTTAGTTTAGAAGATCAAGGAGTTGAAAGTCTTAGACAAAGACATGTGCGAGGAAAGATTCCCGAAGCACGTATCAAACTATACCCTAATGCTGTTAGTAGTATGAACAGTGATTTCACAATGCCGTTTGAGATTCCTACCATGGAACTTAAACTAAACAACTTGTGTAATCTCAAATGTCGCATGTGCCATCCTATGGATAGTACTAGCTGGAATGATTGGAGTGAGGTAAAAGAGTTCTACAAGAAAGAAGGCAACATTATGTATGCCATTATAGAAGAACACGACTTAGAAAATAAACCACACTTGGATAACTTTCAAGACAATCCATCATGGTGGGCTAGTTTAGAAAAGCTCTTACCTTACTTCCGTCGAGTAGAGTTTGCCGGAGGCGAGCCCTTAATGGATCCTCAACACTATCGCATACTAGATATGTTGGCGCCTTATGGTAATCAAATAGAAATTAAATATGCTACTAATCTAAGTATGCTGGGCAAGAGCAATCGTACTGTATGGGAATACTGGCCTAAATTTAAGAGTGTGGCTGTCAATGTAAGCATTGATGGTATTGGTAGTAGTTATGAATATGTTCGCGGCAATGCTAGTTGGGCTGAATTGATTAACAACATTAAACAAATACAAACTATTCCTAACATCAGTCGCATAGTAGGTGCTGTTACTGTACAGGTTAGTAATGTGCTAGTACTGGACAAGATTATTGAATATTTTTTAGATGACCTTGGCATTGTGTTTCATACGCACAGGGTGGAGTATCCTAAAGTATTATCGGCTCAAGTGTTGCCCAAGCCATTGCGTATGTTAGCGGTAGATAGATTAATTGCTATACAAGAAAGAGTTAAAGATTTCAAACTGGTTAAACTGCATCCAGAGCTGTTGTCTTATACATTAGGACAAATACAAGATAATATAAATTATCTAATGGCTCGAGATCAAAGCGACAAATGGCAGGACTGTATAGAATTTAATCAAAAATTAGATAGCAGTCGAAATCAAAGTTTTTTTGAAGTAACTCCGGAGTTCAAAGATTATGCTTAAGGTAATATTAACTAACGGAAACGAAGACCTGATACTAGATTTCAAATTAAGGAATACTGATATAGCAAACAAGTGGTTTACAGAATTATCTAAAAACTATCCTCTATACGAAACTGATAGATTTAGTAATTGGGGCTCTCATGATTTTGTAAAACAACTTAATAATCAAATTAATATTATAAATGCATACCAACCAATAATAGATAAACAAGTATCAGAGTTTTCCACACAACAGGAACTAAATTATCTTCACAAATTTTTTGAAGACCTGCGGGGTGATATTATTAAAGGAACTGACTGGTATAATAGTGCGCCTGCACATATACAGGAAGCTGTTTGTCGATTTAATATATTAATACATCAATTAGAATCATCAATTAGAACAGGCAATACGCATCCTACTCTAGTAGTAACTTTTTCAAATACCCTGAGATTAAATCTTTCTGAAAAAGACATGCGTGAATTTACTTACAAATGGAAACAGAATACCGTATATATAAACTATTGTCAAAATGGAAAAACTGTTCTAGATGTTTTCAAAGATAATGATACTATGGCAGAAGCTATCAGACCGCAGATTTATTACAGTGCAGACTTTATGATTAAATTTGGTCCGAGCACTCACTGGTTGATTTATCTAATACGATCTGTAATAATTAAAATATGGTTGTTACGGAAAAGGTTTCCATTTAAGAATCTAAACATAGGAATGATACCGGTGGCAGATCTAGTTACATCCGTAGATAAATCTACACTATTAAAATTTAATAAGGTTAAATCAGTTGTATGCTTAAAGTAACCAGTAGATATCCTCATCAGGGTACAATTAAGATCGAATGGAATCTTGGCAAACGCTGTAACTACGATTGTAGTTATTGTCCTAGCGAAATACACGATAACACAAGCCCGCATACTGATATTGAAATATTGAAAACATGTGTTGATAAACTAGTTACTCTTGGCAAACCTGTTCGTCTTAGCTTCACAGGCGGAGAGCCCTGTGTACATCCTAAGTTTGATGAGCTAGTTAAGTATTGTAAACACGTTGGCATCAGTTGGATCAGTGTAACTACCAATGGAACTCGCCCTTACGATTTTTACGCTGGACTTCCTGTTGATCAATTTGTTTTTAGCATCCATTTAGAATACGATTGGAAACGTGTATTCAATACTGTAGAAAGCATTAATAAATTGTCCACTGTAAAAGTTATAGCACAGATTATGGCACACCATGATCATATGCCAGCAGCCATACAATTAAGAGCTAGATGCCAACTAGGTAATATTCCTAATACTGTCCGTCGTATACGCTGGACTAAAGGCGATCATGATTTGTTTGATGACATGCGTTACAATACTAATGATTTAGATTTTATCAAATCTATGGAATCTACAGTAGAAGCAAATACGGTAGTATGGCTAAACAACGAACATGCACAGTTATTATATCATGCTAACGACATGATTAAGAATCATCAGAACCAATTCAAAGGATGGTCCTGTAGTGCTGGTATAGAAAGTCTAATGATTAACTGGGACGGAGATGTACACAGAGCAACTTGTAGAGTTGGAGGTAGTCTTGGCAACATATATGAAGATAACTTTATTGCACCCGGCGAACCTGTAATTTGCGACCGTAATTTTTGTACCTGCGCGGCAGATATTCCGTTAACTAAGTCTAAACTTTGATTGTTGTGTTTCGCAAGCACATAAACAATTCTTAATAGAACATATAGAAGATTTGAATTCGGGATCAAATTTTTCTGTGAAGTCTTTATCAAGAATATTAAAGGTATAGTCTAATCCATAAATCTTCTGTGTGCAGGCTCCTTGTATCGAACCTGTCCATTCAATGAAAACATTGTCTAATCCTATATCACAACTCCACCCTTCAAAACCAGTCCAGCCATTATTAATATAGGTATTAGATTTTGTTTTCATGGTCTTACCATTTTCAAAGTGAGCAACGCTTTCGTAAAGTCTTATATGCCCGTCTGAAATTAATTTTCTATTTTTCCAGAACCATAATATGTTAGGTATTCTTTTTAAGGAGTTTTTTAAGAAACTTTTTTGTTCCTTTGTTAGTTGAATATCATTGGCATCGATAACTCGTATACCTTTGATGTTTGCTACATCCGGTTCAATGACTTCGCAGGTGGTTATAAACCAGTTGTATTTGCTTTTTGTTTTCATGTATTCAATAACATCCAATCCTTCTTGCCAGTATTTCCTATCCATTAAAACCTTAACGGTGACCTTTTTACCTAACTCAAATAGTGTATCTGCCACAGCTATCATATGATCAGGATCCGCTTGGGAAATATGATATGACAATCCTGCATTGTCTATTAAATGTCCGTATTCTTTCCACCATCGCAATGTTCTTGAACCATTGCTAATCAAAGTAAAGTAAACATTATTTTCTTTTTTGATTTCTTCTATAAATTTACCAAGATCTTTCCATAAAGTAGGTTCTCCTCCTGCTAGACTAAGATGAACAACAGTTTTACCTAATTTAGTTTTGTATCTTTCAATCATGTGATTAAAATTTTTCACTATAAGATTGAGGTCTTCAGGAGATTTATAGTCGCCCTTATTACTGCCAGGCCAACAGTACTCGCATTTATAATTGCAAACGTTATTAGGATTCCATCTTATCGCTAAAATATTAGGTTTTTGTGTTGATACAATCTTTATAGGTTTCATAATAAATGTGATAGTTCCGGAAATGTATTCTTAAAATTAGTGTTACGTTGTTTATCCATAACACTAATATAGTCTTTGAAATCTAATAGTAAGTTGGTATGATCTTCTTTATCCATCCAATCTAGTATCCCTTCCCAACGTTTCCATCCATAGGGGTTAACTTCCCAGAATTCTTCATCTTGTGTATAATTTTTCCATAGCCATTCCTGAAGAGCAACAAACAACTTGCGCACCTCCAGTTTGTCTTCCTTGGGCAACACACGTAGACTTAGCCATGTAGGTATCCATAGCAAATGTACACCTACTAGTCCGCCACCCATTACATGACCTGCGGCATTCTTATCAAAATTAATTTTCTTAAAGTCCATACGCACTTTCCATTTAATGAAATCTGGAACGTGTTTGATATTTAATATCTGTACTGCCATGGCAATATTAGTTTGAATATTGTCTGGAGCATTATCTAATTTGATTAAATTTTCTTCCACCGTCTTCCACTCGAGGGGATAACGTATATACTCTCCCCTTGGCCCAATACCATCTAAACTAACACCGACTTTGACTTTGCGGAATTGACTCCATATTTCAATGATCTCGTCGTTGACTAATATACCATTAGTATTATATCTTAAGCTAATTTGTTTAGCATAACCACGTTTTATAATTTCTAAAAGAAACACCTTGTGTTCTTTGATCAGTAGAGGCTCACCCCCAGCAAAATATAATTGTTTGATGTTGGGAATTTGATCATATACTTCTTCCCAGAACTCAGGATTTTCGTGCCACTTGTTATTGAACTCGTCAGACTCCCAACTCATTTGTTTTTTAATTAAAGGGCTGGTAAAAATAGGGAATACTTTTTTATGTTCAGGTACCCACAAACTACTATCGTGTGGACTACACATGATGCATTTCAAATTACATGTATGCCCTAGCCTTAGATCTAGATATTGCAACTTGTAGGGAACAGTTCCGTCTATTTCTGTTTCTGCAATTAGTTCTTTAATATCAATTTTTTCGTTCAAGTGCCACGTACCAGTTTCCCAAATACGTTTACTGGCAATACCTTCTGCTTCTTCTTCATAACACTTTACACAACTGGCAGGAACTTCGCCTGCCAACATAGTTTTACGCACCGATTTCATATAGTCGTTATTAAATGCTTCTGTAGGTAAGTCCTTGGCAAAGTTAGCAGGATTGCCATTTTCTTTTTTTACAAGTCCTACTGTATAGTCTCCGCTATCGGCACCGCTTGCATTGGCAACACAACAAATACGCATATCACCATTGGGCCTTGTTGCTAAATGAATCCATGGTAAAACACAGAAACTAGCACTACCGGTTAAATCTGTAATCTGTTGTTGCCAGTTACCTAATTGTGTTTCGGCCGGTTGTATCCAAAATGTTTTACTCATTGATTGATGTCTCAGTTTCTTGTTCGTGAACACCTAAATATGGACTGTATGGCCCGCACATAATGATACAAGTAGAACTAGATCGATCTTTCCATTTTTGTTGCCACATGGTTTGCCATTGTTTGGATTCGATGATATTTTGAAATCCTTCCTTGAGTACATTTAATCTAGGAAATGCTAATACTTGATTTCTTACTCTTTCACCTTCTTCAATAATAGAATCTTCTTGGAACAGATCATAAGATTTATATAAATCAACATCGTAGTTTGTGTATAAAAATGCACCAATCATACAACAAGGGCTTAGTTGATAATGCGCATCTATAAACAAATCTTTATCTCGCATAGCCACACAATTAATCTTATCAGCGTTAGGCCAATTTTGATGTCCTTCTAAGTCTGATTTACTTACAAATTTAATAGTACTGTCGCTAGGTTGTTCAAGATTATATAAAAATTTTCCATGCTCATCTACAACTGGAAAAGGTCTCCCATGTCGTCTACTGGTTTTCATGGTAAATTGTTTGAAACCTAATTCTTTAGATAGCTGTTCTGCTTCTCTAACTTGATGTTCGTTATGTTTGAATCTAATAAAATGCCATTCGGCTGTTCCGCCTGCTTCTATAAAAGTTTGGGCATTTTTCAAAATCATACTATAATTAGTTCCAACACGATAAATGCTGTGTGTATCTTCTAGTCCATCTATAGCAAATATTACATTATGATTATTAGGTAATGCAGATTTTAGTTCTTTCCACCAAGCTGTAGATCTTAAACTACCGTTGGTATGTATAGCTATTTCTATTTCAGGATTGCTGTTTTTAACATATTCACACATTTTAATAATATCATTGTTTATCAACGGATCACCAAAGTTTCCACAAAAATTTATTATTTTAAGTTGTTGTAATACGTCTATAGGAAATATCTTTACAAAATCATCTATTGACCAATCATTTATTTCTAGCAAGGGATTATCGATTCCACCGTGGATATTTCTTGGACACATAGGACAAGATGCTTGGCATCTATTGGTAATCTCCAAGTGAACACTTTTAAGTTCGGACATACTAAACATTTTTATTTCCTATGATCATCCAACGAGTATATAAGGGTAACGCCAATTCACCGGCCCAGACAACATCAATTTTAGACTGAGCTTTGAATTCATCCAAGCTATTGGCAATCCTAATATGCTCAGGTATATTGTAGTTATTACTTTGTAGCACCAGCAAACTGTCATTAGGCACTAGATCTAACCACTTGTGATACTGTGCTTGTGTGATATGTTCACAGCTAGTATTGATTACAATGTTGGCTTCACTCATAGTGCTACACATGTCTGCTGTAATGGCTGAGAATCTTCCTTGTATTTCTTCTCCCTTGTTCATCATAGTTGCTGTCTTTTCACAACTGGGATCTATATCAATGCTACGAATCTTCCAAACAGGTATTGTGCTTTGAAATAGCATACTGGCCAACACACCCACCCAGCCGCCATAGATGTCTACATCATATGGTCCGGACTTGATAGAACAATGCATAGCTAAGGTTTCAATCAGCCACTCTTTACTTTTGAGTTGGCCGCTCCAAAAGGCATCCATAGTGCGCAAGGGATCTTCACTTTGTCTAATGGCCTGCATCCAGTAGTGTAAGTGTTCAGAGTCAATTAACAAATTGTGCTCCCATCTTGTCAAAACTGCCGCACTGTTTACTGCACTCCAATAGAGGTTTAATATTCCATGTATCCTCTATTTGTTGAAAATATCCAGAATCAAAGATATCTTCTAAAGATTGTGTATTTAGATTAAGAAATTTGCCAATAGTATCCATGTAGTCTACACGACTGTCTTGTCTTGGTACATACCAACTAAAGTCAAGCCAACAACAGGGGCTTATAACTCCGTTAGCAGAAACGTAAAATTGTTTACTTGTTTTTGCTTTACATTTAATAATAGGTTTGATTTCGGTAATAGACGATTTAACTTTTGGAATCATATCCAAACTATGCTGTGTGGGGTAAAGAATGTGTTTGGTTTTCCCACTATCGTCTAGCACATGCAATTTATTTTCTGAAAATCTACTAGTGTGTTTCACACTAAATTCTTTGAAGCCCAGCGAGTGAGACAACTGTTTGCAATCGTCAATTTGATGTTCGTTATGTTTGAACGCCAACATGTCCCATCTTGCTACTCCGCCTGCTTCTATAAAAGCCGTGGCATTTTTTATAATTTTGTTCCAGTCAGTATCCACTCTGTACAAAGAATGGGTGTCTGCAAGGCCGTCGATACCAAACACAACTTTGACATTATATTGAGCTAGTTCTTTCCACCAATGTATATTCCTTGCACTGCCATTTGTATTCATCTGTAATTGAATATGCGGATTTATCGTTTTTAGGTATTGTATTATTTCTAGACAATCTTCTGCAATAATAGGATCTCCTAAATTACCACACATAAAAATTCGATCAAGCTGTCGAATAAAATCTGGATTAAACCATTTCTTAAAAGTATCTAAATTTATTTCTGTTATTTCAAACAACGGATTAATAATACCGCCATTAACACGTCGTGGGCACATGGGGCAACGTGCTTGGCATTTGCTGGTTAATTCTAAGTGGATTTCTTTTATATCTTCTAATTTATACATTTTGGTATTTTACTATCGGCGCTACTTACGCACCTTTCGGTTACGCATGGTCTAGGGGCGGAAAACAAAGTAAAGTTGTCTAACGTTCCCAGAGGTTGTTCTTTACAGCTATATGCTCTCTTGACCTCATTACCTCTTATTATAACACTCTGATAGCCTGCATTGCAAGTCCAATTGGCAAACTGATTAAAGCCCAATGCATTAAATCTCTCTGCTTGATCTATGTAATAATCTTGCTCACCATCAGTTAGACGAATTTGATAACCTTCCTGTTGTTCAAAATCATCTTGCATGATCTTAACCATATCAGGAGTATAGCCAGTAACAATGGATGTAGCGGTATCGTTGCTCTGTGGTTTGAGTGTTACATTGATTCCACGGTCACGCAAACGGTTGCATCGTTCTAATGTTTCATAAAACAGTTCTGGCACCATAACTTGGTTGACTGTTACATGTACTCGTTCATACATTAGTTGTAGGCATTTGTCACCAAACTCCTGCTCTTTGGCAAACTCAGCGTGAAAGCTGGCTGTGATACTACGACGCTGTAAACAGTCAGTGATATCGCACCAATTCTCCCACCATTTTGATCCTGGCGACAAATTGGTTGTCATATGTATGCTTTGATAGCTACTTTGGGTTTCATCCAAGTGTTTGATTAAATTGGGAAGCTCTTTATAAGCCGTAGGTTCGCCGCCACTAAAACTCCAGTGGAATTGGGTAAATCCGTTCAAACCAGCTTGACGCTTTATCTCGTTGACTGTAGACTTATAAACTTCTAAAGTTTGGTAGTCCAACTTGTTACTTCGAGCATATGGCCAGCAATAGCTACACTTGTAATTACAAAATCTTCCCAATATCCAACTTATGTTAAATAAAGGACGATCCAACATTGTTTGCTGTCCAAACCGTTGTATTTTTGCGAATGGGATAAGAGAGAAATTCATTGACAGTATTTACAAAGGATGCTATAATTACTACGTGGACGTGAGTGTAACTTGGTAAACCTCCTCCTAGTAGCTTCGGCGAACGGAGGGAACGGGTCTAGCTCATTGAGTGACTTTGAAGGTTCGAATCCTTCCGTCCACACCATTTTTAACTTAGGCACTGAAAGGCATTGTATGAAAAAGGCACTGGTATTAGTTGTAATGTTAGCAACCACTAACGTGTTTGCATATTCTGAAGATCCACATCAACAATTTGATATGACTCATAATGAAGTAAATGAAACAAAGATTTCATTTATACAAGCGCCTGTCGATGTTACCAAAACCTGTGACGAGGAAAGTCGCCGACGTGGTTTTAACGGAATGCCTTACAACGTCGATGCCTGTAGTTTTTACAATGGTTCTAAATCCGAGTGTACTATTGTTACAGGAAGAACAACAAACTTTCATACCATTGGACACGAAGTCCGTCATTGTTTGCAAGGCCACTGGCACAAATGAAAAAAGTAGCATCAAGTCCTGAACGTCATACCTTTCAAAAAGAAGGGTATATCAAGCGTTGTGAGAAAGAAGGCAAAGAACCCAATTCCGACTATGTTGCCATGTACAAGACTTGGCGTGAACAGGATGAGGAGAATCTAAAAGACCCTGTGTGGCAAAAGAACAATATGGAGTACGATCTCCGTAGTTCAAAAGAACTTTGCGACAAAGTTAAGGCCAGTGATGCGTATGCTCAAAACTTATATGCGGCCATGTGTAACATGACTTGGCAAAGCAGAGAGTTTTGGCAGGAAATGAAAGGTGAAACTTGGAGTTGCTCTTGGCGTCACTCTGGTGGTATAATTGCTGACATGCGTGAACAAGGTGATTACATCGATTGGTATTGTAGCGGTATTGGCGGTGGACTCGGCAATGGCGATGAAGAAGGTAATAAAGGCTATGTGCCAGAAGGTGTAGTCACTGAAGAAATTGAGTTGGACTTAAACCGTTTAGGTTGGAGACCAATTCCTTATGAGGATGACGAAGTTTAAGGTTAAATATTAGCATGACACATTGGACCGTAACAGTTGAAGAAGCAGAAGATGGTAGTGGGGACCTAGTACTGCCATTACCTCAAGACTTATTGGATTTACAAGGATGGGTAGAAGGTGACACACTTGAGTGGACAGATAATAAGGATGGCTCGTGGAGCATAGCAAAAGTAACTAATGGCTAAAGACGACACGTTAGAATTTACCGGAGAGGTAGAAGAAGTATTGCCTGGCAATATGTTTAGAGTTAGAGTAGAGGGATATGATAAACCGCTACTTTGCTATTTGGGTGGTAAGCTCAAACAAAACAAAATTAGAATCATATTAGGCGACGAAGTAAGATTAGAAGTCAGCGTATATGATTTGAGCAAGGGCAGGATCACTTATAGGTTGTAATATGAACATCATTCTCGATCGCGTTAATCAAGTATGTAAACAAGTTCGAGAATCAAGTCCTGAACTAACAACTTTCAAAAAATTAATATCCTTAACTAGACGAACTTTCAAAAAACACGAGTTTGATCTAGTAATTAAAACTAAACGTATTAAGGACTGGGATCCTGACAAATGGTATGTAGAGGCATACTATGACAGCGAAAACGATCTACATGGCGAAACTCCTATAGAAGTAGTTGTGCATCACAATCTAGTGGGAGATGAGGAATTTGGTCCTCACCAAGTGACCAGTTTCCTTATTGAAATATTCGATGCTGTGGTACACGAGCATCGTCATCAATATCAAAGTATGCGTAGGAATTTTCAAGACTACGTAGTTAATCCTATGAGTCCATACGACGAGTATCTAGCCAATCACGACGAAATGGATGCCTATGCTGTCAGCATAGCAATTGAGCTATTAAGAACTATGGATAAAGATAGAGCTCGTAGAAATTTGAGCAGGATCAGCATTATGAGTAAAATGCGTACAGGTTCCAATTTATCTAGCCCAATGCTTAGGGCCTATATACAACACTTTGGTTTGAATGACATAACCAAACGCATTGCCAAAAAAGTCTATCTGCATTTGGATCGACTTGACAAAGACCTAATATTCATGTAAAATACTTGTATTGAAACTAACAAAGTGAGCAACATGAAAGAGTTTCCCACACAGCAAGTATTAGAATTGGCCTGTGCCGCACAGCGAGTTAATGGTGCTTATCTCAAAGATCAAGAATCGGTATATGCCGAGGACGGTGTCTTTATGTACGCCAAGCAACCAAATAAAATTCTAATGATGCTTACATTGGATGATCGAATGGTTATTCTTGATACCAAAGCACTTAAGATTGAACCCGAAGATGTAGCCCGTGCTGAAGAAATCAAAGCCTACTACAAGCGACTAATGTTTGCCGCCATTGATGGAGAAAACGAATTTCTCACAACTATTAATACTATTTTGAATAGTGACACAGTAAAAGAAAATCAATTTGGTTATGTAGCCTGTTTGCCCAGCGTACAGGCTAGAGATGCTGTACACAATCAAGTTAAGAAAGCCGCAAGGTCAGTTGAAGAAGGATTCTTGGGCAAGCCTGGAGATCGTTTGGCAGATTTAGACGGCGAAATACTCGAAGTAATTAAGTCTAAAAACTTTACAGGTTGGAACATCTGTGCTATTATAAACAACAAGATGGCCAGTTGGATGAGCCAGACGGAATTGAAACGTGGACCATGCGTCATTGTCAAAGCTAAGGTCAAGGACAATAGCAAACATTGGAAGCATGGAAATGATGAAACTAGACTTAACTTTGTAAAGGTGGCCCAATAATGGCAGGTACAGCAAAATCGGTTTACTTAACTATCAATAAGATTGGTAGTTACAAAACAGAATTCACCAAAGTGTTTTTTAACGCTAAGGACTACAATGAATACATCAAGACAGAAGAATTCAAAGTCAAGTGGCCCAAAGAAGAATATGTGATACACAAAGAAGTCTACTAGTATGAGCAAGGCAAAACACAAACCCTATCAGTGGATAGACGGCGAAACAGCCGATCGCATTACCAGTCTTAATCTAAAAGACTATCGTGCATATCTTAAGAAAGAAATCAAACAATGGAAAAAGAATCCTAAAACGGAATCCAATCCAGACGGCTATTGGTTGCATCCAGAAGACATAGTAATCAACATGCGTACCATTGAAGCACTAGATTTAATTATCAGTCACTTTCCAGAAACATCAGACGAGGTCAAATAATGTATCGCACAGTTTATAAAGAAGTTGAAATTGACGTTGAGTTGGACGACTTTGACGATGACGATCTTATTGAAGAATTGGAACGTAGAGGCAAGGGCTTTGAAGTTCCAGGAGTTACTCCCACAGAATTACTTACAGCTATTTGGCTCAAGCGCAGGACGGGTCAAGATTATCAACAAGAGTTAGATGAACTGATTTATGTAGGCTTAGGAAAGATTATATGAAAAGAGAACTCGACGAATACCTATGTAAGGTATATCCAAAGATGATGGTTAACCGCAATGCACCTATGACTGAAACTTGTATGTGTTGGGGCTTTGAATGTGGAGATGGTTGGTTCCAGATCCTCAATCAGCTTATGGCCAATATCCAACAGCACATAAATTGGCGCGAACGTCAGCGTGAAGTTGCTATTAGATTCAATAAAATTCGTGAAGCAGGTCAATCGGGCAATGCTGAATTGTTTGCAGACTTGATGGCAGAGCAATATGGTGATCGAGGATTGAGTGCGGACTTTGTCAAAGAACGTGCTAAAGAATATATGACCACTCCTTTACAACCAGTGCCAGAAGAAATTCCGCAAGTGGTACTAGATCAGGTAAAAGAAAAGTTTGGTACACTACGTTTTTACTATACAGGCGGAGATGATTATATCCGCGGTATGGTTACTATGGCGGAATCAATGTCAGGCGTTACTTGCGAAGAGTGTGGTAAACCTGGAACACAAACACCTGGCGGATGGATTAAGACTGTATGTGTAGAGCATGGCGGTGAAGATTTTGATACTCCGGAAGATGAATACTTAGCAAAGGAAGAATAAAATGATTACGATGAAAGAATGGATGGAATTGGTAGACTATAAGATCACCGAAGGTGCTGATTATGGTTGGCGTTGCTACGGACCAAATGCTTATCAATTGAGCAGTTGGAACGGACTTCACGACAAAGGCGGTTGGAGTTTTAATATTGTGTTCAGTACCAAAACTCAAAAAGTCTACGAAGTAACAGTATGCGACTATACTAAAGATCGTGCTTATCGCATGATTGCAGAGAACAAGCGAGACAAGCACAGTAAGGAATCCCAGTCTCGTGGAGTCAATCTAAACGAAGCGTGGGATAGTGTCGACTATGTAGATTTGGAAGTCGACGACGACTTTATTTCTAAGTGTCTAGCTATCAAAGCTGGCGAGGATTATAGTACAGACGTAAGCGTTCCTTTGGATTTACCAGACGACTTGCTCATGTTTGCGTTCAAAGCCGCACACTCTGAAAACATGACATTCAATGATTGGATGAACAAGATGCTCAAAGCATTTATTGACAAAGTTGAAAAAGGCCAGTATACTAAAGAAGATGCAGAAAAGTTTAAGAAAGAGCCCGGTCCTTATTTAGACTATTCATTTTTAGACGAACACACCGAAGAAGAGTAAAATGAGAATCAAACTAGTCAGTGACCTACACTTAGAGTTCAGTGACATCAACATTCAAAATGATCAAGACTACGATGTTTTGATCCTCGGTGGCGACATTATGGTTGCCCAGGATCTCCACGATCATCCCGAACCAAGCAATTCGAGCGATCAAGCGGCTATTGCTAATGGTACTGGGTTGGGTCGTAGACAAGAAAAGGCACAACGATTCCGCGATTTTTTGAAGCGTTGTAGTTTTCAGTTTCCACATGTTATCTATATCATGGGCAACCACGAATTCTATCATGGTAAGTTCTATGCGGCTATTGATTACATGCGTGAAGAATGTGCCAAGTTTCCCAACGTGTATATGTTGGAACAAGACACAAAGATCATCGATGATGTAGTGTTTGTAGGCGGTACACTTTGGACCAATATGAACAAACGTGATCCATTGACTATGCATGCTATCGAAGGCATGATGAATGACTTTCGTATCATCCGTAACGACTATAGAAGCTATGCTCCTATGAGTGCGTTGGATGTTGCACATCGCCACGACAAGACTCTTGCCTACATCAAACATATTGTTCAAGAACACAAGGACAAGAAGTGTGTTGTAGTTGGACATCATAGTCCTAGTTTCCAAAGCTGTCATGAACAGTATGGCAATGATCATTTGATGAACGGTGGCTATCACAGTGACTTGAGTGAGTTTATTTTGGATCATCCACAGATTGTGCTATGGACACATGGACACACTCATCATCCGTTTGATTATACTATCGGTGAGACAAGAGTAGTATGTAACCCACGTGGTTATGAAAACGATGGTTACAGCGAAGACACTGGCTGGAACCCAAATATTTTATTGGAGATATAAATGAAAGAAGTACCAAAAACAAATGGTGATATGTTGCGTGTTACCGCAGAGAATCTAAATGAATTTTTAGTTCAGGTAGCAGATCACTTGGAAGCATTGGAAGCAGAATTGGTAAGACTTCAATCTCGTGTAGAAGAATTGGAGGCCAGCAATGGCAACAATACTAAGGCACAGTGACACTTGTTTTATCAAAATGGCCAAAAGTGCTAAAATGACTGAGGCAGTTGTGCAGGACTTTGAGGACAAGGTCCTTCTCAATGTTGTTGTAGGCAAAGCTGTTAAGATAAACATGAAATGGAATGGCAAGTGCTATGAAGGGCGCAATGCTGGCATGGACTTTGAAAGCTCGGGGCCCACTGTAACAAAAACACAGACTGGAAGATAAAATGAAAATTGGTCTAAGTTACAGTCGTTGTGTTAGAGACATTGTTGATGGTATAGTAGACATTGACGATGTTCTCGTCGTTATTAGCCGTACAGATTTCGATCCGCGAAATGATATACAGTGGGCAGAAATTTGGGGAGGATACCATGATCCTTATGGACTGAGTAATCCAGAATGGGCGGCATATCCGGATGGTGATGAGGATCGTTTTCGTAGTGTCAGTATCGAATTACTAGAAACTGGTAAGCTACACCAGCCACGCCAATTCGGCGCACACCCAAAACGCCGTCCAGAAATTTGGCTAGAAGCTGTATTGCCCAACAGTGAATTGGAAAAGAATCCCAGTGCCAAAAAGGCTTTTGAAAAGTTCAAAACTATAGCTGGACTTTCGAACGTCGAATTGAATGACAAATATCGTTAATGACTGTACAATACTAATATCGTAACTACACACAGAGTTCATTATGAAGTATGCACTATTGCTGTCAGCACTATTACTTACAGCCTGCGATCAAGCACCTATCCCATCTGCACAATCTGCCACTGTTGAAGATACAGTGGCTCTTGGACCGGACGGGTGTAATATAGATACCAGAAGCAATTTGGTTACTGAACACAAGGTTGGTCCTGTTCAAAATTTGGCTAGAGAAGAATATGAGCTTGGTGCCAAAAATGAATGTACTGTAAGATTTGATATGACTGTAGATGGTGAAGTTTATCATTTTGAACAGACTGAAGTAGGACTAGAGCAAATGGCAAGTATTTGTTACTATGCCCAAGAAAGAGCTCGTAAAAATTTCCTTTTGGATTTGGGCGGTACATTCAAAAGCGAATCCAATATCACTTGCCGCCATTCGGATAAAATTGGTAAATCTAATAGTTGACATTTGATTATTATTACGCTATAATAATAACATGTTCAACAACATCACAGAGGCACACAAATGAAGGCATTCATAGCAGGCACTATCTTTGGATTGGTACTAGCAACCGTTGGATTTTCCGGCATTGCTCGTATGCTTGATAAAGGTGTAGACACAGTTAAAACACAAAGTCAGGAGTTGGCAAAATGAGAATCTTAGCATTGATCATTTTGGTTTCAGCCCTTACCGCTTGCTCGACCGTAGCAGGTATTGGTAAGGATATTCAATCGTCCGCAGAATGGACAAAAGAACAGATGGGTGGCAAATAATGAAAAAAGCTCTATTACTAATTCCTGTGGTTGCCATGCTGGCGGCTTGTGGTACAACTCGTGATGCCTATGAGCGTAGAGCAGACAACGAACGTGAAATGAGTGTTCGCACACAAGAACGTATTTTGGATAAAACTCCTGACTGGTATAATAAAATTCCTATCAGTAACAGCGCAGTTTATGAATCCGGTTTTGGTAGTTCTTACAACATGGCTGATTCGGATGCCTATGCTAAGAATGATGCCTACGGCAAATTGTGTATGGCGGCTGGCGGTAAAACTAGTCAAATGACCAAGACTTATTCTAGCGAAGGTGCTAGTTCACGTACACAATTGAATGAACGTGCTACTAAGAGCTACTGCCCTGGTGTAGATTTAACTGGTGTTGAGCAAAATGCAATCAAACGCATTGTTACTCCAGATGGCAGAGTCAACACTTATGTATTGGTAGTGTTGCCCACAGGTGATGCTAACATTTTACGCAAGGCCAAAGAAGCACATGCCGAACGAGAAATCGCTATGCGTCGTGCTCCAGAAGCTTTCAAAGAAATAGACAAACAGTAAAGGATAAGCATGTTTAAGGAAATCTCGGCAATCGTAGTAGGTTGGATCGCTTTCATTGTTTTGGCAATGTTCGGTAGCTTTTGGGCTTATCAATACTTTGCTCCAAAGTATCGTGCAGTGGATAATCAAGTGTTCAAACAAAGTGAACAGTACAATGATGGTATGATCCGTGATTTGGAAAATCTCCAAATGGATTATATCAATGCGGACAAGGATCATAAAGATGCAGTCCGTGCTATAGTGTTACACCGTTTCTCGGTGTATCCAGAGGATAAAATGCCTCCCAACCTTCGTAACTTCTATAACGACTTGCGAGCAGGAAAATGATTTTAGATGATCTAAAACATATTTTTCAACCGCAAATCGATGAAGGTACAACCAAGTTGTATTTTATGTTAATAGACGATGACCATAAAGTCATAGAACGTCACCCAGCATCTGATTTGGAATCATTGGTTCCAATGTTAGATAATTTTCAATATCATGGCACTGAAGCCAGAATCCCGAGGTTTGTAAAATGAAACGTATCCTAGCCCTTGCCGCTGTCGCAACACTTTTGACAGCATGTGATGCTCCGCATGAAACATCAACTCAGATCGAGCGCCGTAAGCAGGAAGAATTGAGCCTGCAGGCTGTACAGTCAGTTGGTATGCCAGCAATCACTAACTTTGCTGAAAAGCGTATGTTCAAAGACATTCTTGAATTGCGTGACCGTAGTGTACCTACTACAACCTATTTGGTCGGTATGAACAACCAATTGACCAAATTGTGTGATTCGGTCGGATATGGCTTGCCTTATGCTACACAGTATACCAACCCAATGCGTGTCGGCGGTGACGGTACTCACGGTTATGTAACACTACCACAAGCAGATCCAAACGGCCTGTATAGCCCAGCATCGGCTGAAGGCACTTGGATCTTGTGCGTGGATCATAAAGACGGCAAGGCTAAACCAATTTATGTCGAGCCTCGTGTTATTGTAAGCCCAATCGCTCTACAGTAATATGAAACTGTTTGCTCGCTCCGGAGGACACTGGCTCTTCTGGAGCGGTGTCTTTTACATTAGTTTAGCCTTATCGGTTGCATTTAGCCCGTATGGGCAGTATACTTGGTATACACAGATTGTATGGTTGTTATTGGTATCGCTACCACTAGTATGTAATCCGCTGGCTCGCTGGCTTAATATGAAAGAGAATAATATGTTTGATATGTTCAAAAAGAAACCTAGTAACGTAGTTCCATTTCCCAAAGAGCCTGAGCATGGCGGTGGAGACGGTGGCGGTTATACTCCTGAACCTAAAAAGCCTGCTGTGACCTATTACACATTAGGAATGAACAGTGATAACAGGCTAGAGTTCAAAATGGGCTATAGTGCTATTACTATGAACTATGGCGGTGTTACTCATATGATTGAACAGTTACAGCTTTACCAAAAACAACTTGCCCAATATGAAGGCATCGAGGAAGAAGAAAATGCATGATTGGTTTATCCGTAATCAACCAAAAATTGCTCTGTTTATAGCAGGCTGGTGTGCGCTGGCCGCTATTGATTGTTTTTCAAAGGGCGATGACTTTTGGGCATTAGTTAACGCATTTTTAGTTTGGTTTAATATAAGGTTATCAGAATGATTAAAGAATTTATCAATATAGTAGAATCAATGGAAGGCATCACCGATGCATGGTTCAAGCATGGTGGCTTTGAAACTTATAAAAAACCTGCCAAAGAAAAATATGAAATTGCACACCATGATGGTCAGATTCAAACACTAGAAGGTCCTGTAAACTATAAAGCAGGATACTATATCTTGACAGGACCAAAAGGTGAGCAGTATCCTATTCCTCCAGAAAAGTTTCATAATCTTAAAGATGATCACGGACATGGTGTATGTACTCCCAAGAAGATCATGAAAGTAGCCAAACTTGCAGATCATTCCGGAAGCGTTGACACTAGTTGGGGCGAGAAGTTACACTACAATACTGGAGAAGACTTTATTGTACGCCACGGTCCAAATGACTATGGTGTAGTAAAGAAAGATATTTTTGTACAAACCTACGACACATCAAATGTATAACGAAATTGAATTAATGGAAATGGCTCGTGACTACGAAGCTATGGAAAGAGTAGCACTACAAGATGCAGAAGAATTGCGTCAGTTGCGTAATGGCGAAAGAATTATTGTGCCTGTAGATATCGAACATGCACGTACAATGTTCAAGTTGTCTAGTTTTTATCTTAGCCAACACGACAAAGAATTTACTTTAACAATGGAGATGTAATGCCTACTTTAGTACCAATGGTTATCGAGCAAGAAGCTCGTGGAGAACGCAGTTATGACATTTACAGTCGCTTGCTCAAGGACCGTATTGTCATGCTGGATACGGACGTAAATGAACATTCAGCAAGTTTAATTGTAGCACAGCTACTTTTCTTAGAAAGTCAAGGCAATGAGGATATTAGTTTTTTCATTAATAGCCCTGGCGGTGTTGTTACCGCTGGTATGGCAATTTATGATACTATGCAGTTCATCAAGCCAGATATCCAAACCATCGTTATGGGACAGGCTTGCTCAATGGGTAGTTTACTCGCCACTGCTGGCGCTCCTGGCAAACGCAAGATTCTACCAAACGCTCGCCACATGATTCACCAACCTAGTGGCGGTGCAGGCGGACAGGCTACAGACATGGAAATCCAAGTAAAGGAAATCCTAAAGATGAAACAAAGTCTTACACAAATTTATGTAAACCATAATAGCAAAGGTAAGACGTTTGAAGAGTTTTATACAGCCATGGAACGTGACAATTTCATGACAGCGCAGGAAGCCGTAGATTTTGGCTTAGTCGACGAAATCGTTACTGAACGCTCTTAATCCTCAGAGCCTGCTGTTAATGGTTTAATATTAGCGGCAGGTTCAATGCTGGCAACTAATTTTTGAAATTGCGCATCACCGCCATCTTTATAGTTTGAAGTTTTACCCCAATACCATGCCGAAATCATATGCAAGCCTTTTCCCATAGGAGATTCAAAGGCAAACAGTTGTGAAGTGTCACAAGCAGTAATTTCTTTACTTAAAAGGCCTGTATCAAGGTGAACCATATCTATAGATAAATTACCTAATCGATTGCTGGTTTTAATTTCTTTCTTTGCTGTTAGTTTATACCCTTTGAACTTAGCTTGGAAATATTTTACCCAACTGTCCATATCGTCAGCTTCGGTGGCCATTGTTGTTATATCTTGCCATATACCCACATGCCCGTCGCCATTGCCCTCTTCGGGGTATGCTTCGTTTCTACAGGTTAGTGCTAGTGTGGCCCCGTTATAATCCCAAGTTTCAATTATATTGTAACCGCCACCTCTCATTTCAAGATATTGTGATAATACGCTAGTATCTCCGCCTTTTGGCAGAGATAAATTTGCAGTAACTGACACTACTTTTTGTTGAGAAGTATAATCAGGTTTACCATTTCCATACTTGTCTTTTCGAGAATTATTATCAGAACTTCTGACGTTACTAGCAGGTACACTAACACCTGAGCTAGTTGTTGCGGCCCAACCTCCGCCATTATCTGCTTTTTCTACAGGGCCAGTTTCGTGACTTTTAGACACTGGATCTAACCAATCTCCGATCTTATTGCCTAGATATGCACCGCCTGCGGCACCTAGTGCTGTACCCACAGGGCCTAGCATGGATCCGGCTAGCCCGCCCAAACCGGCACCAATTGCAGATCCGATTGGACCTTCTTGGATTTGATCTATTGTATTAATGTAATCTTTAAGGGTTTTCATCTAATTCCTCAATTTGTTGTATTTATTGTATGGGTAACAAATATCGAAGAAAATGTCCGTAAAATGCGTATATAATTGAAACAGGTAGTACACTATAAATAGCTATGTCTAGGAGTGTGCTATGGTCCAATTACCGTTCAATTGGTCGGAAATAACCCGCAGTAATCTGTACTCTATGTTCTATTCACTTAACGGTGAAATAGTGGGCAAAGAGCTATCTCCTAGCCAAATTCAAAAACGTCTTACAAGACACATTAAAGCCCATATTCCGCTTAAACTTAAAAAATGCTTATATGCACCCACTACCCCTGGCTTTGTTTTTATGGGTGGTGTATATTATAGCGATTTGGATCATAAGGGCAAACCTGCAATTGAAGTTAACTTTAACTATAATCCAACCGATCGAAAGTTAAAATTGACACAGCATCGTTTCAAGCGCATGGCTATCCGTTTTGCAGATGTTGTGCTACACGAAATCGTCCACCAGCGTCAATTCCGTGCTAGAAATTTCAAAAATATTCCAGGTTATCAAAGTACTGCATTATTAACCAAAGATCGTAAAAAGCAAGAATATTACGGTGACAGAGACGAAATGGGCGCACATGCATTTAATTGTGCCTGCGAGTTGATTGACCGATTTGGTTACGATCCTACAGCTATTGCTCGTTACTTAGATTCAAATCAATGTCGTAGACACAAAAACTCCACTTGGAACGATTACCTAAAAGTATTCGACTGGAATCATAATCATCCAATCATACGCAGAATGAGAAATTTGATTTTGCGTAATTTGGAAAATGCCTACTACGGCAAGCCATTTAAGACCACAAACCACTTGACATACTGATAATTAGTATATCATGCCAAAATTTAATGTAATAATTTTTTGCGGGCCGGCAGAGCCTAATACCAAAACTCGAAATTATGGAGCACATCGACTTGCTACCCACATGCGTGAACATGGCTACACATGCCTAATTGTTGATTTTTGCACAATATTAGATTGGAAAACTTATCAAGAAATACTTGATCTCACCATGGACGAAAATACCTACATGGTAGGCATTTCCACTACATTTTTACCAAGACGCATTGTACCGCTGGACAATATGAATCCAGTATATCAGGAGTTTGATTCTTTTACAGGCGACATCAAAACTTATACTCCTGCACAGGCAGAAAATACACTGTTAATAGACGACCTAGCACATAGTAGAGGTGCATCTTGGCTACAATATATTAAAAAAATAAATCCTAAAACAAAAATTGTCTTTGGAGGCACAGGAGTTGCTTCCTATATGGACTATAAAGAAGTTGATAACTTTATGTATGGGTTATCTGAAAACATGGTCATCGATTATCTAAATTCTGTAAGTGGGAGAGGTACCAAACGAATATTTAATCGTGTGTTGGATTATGATAGTAAGGCACAAGGAACTGATTGGGATTTTACTACTAGTGCTACTAGATACACTGATCTAGATTTTATCACACCCAATGAAACTCTTGCTCTTGAAATTGGCAGAGGCTGTAGATTTAGTTGTTCATTTTGTTCATTTCCATTGATAGGTCAAAGAAATATTAATGACTACGTGAAGTGCGAAGAATCCTTGCGTACCGAACTAATGGAAAATTATGAAAAATGGGGGACTACACAGTATTATGTAGTAGACGACACTTTCAATGACAGTACAGAAAAACTACTTAGAGTCAAAAGTGTGATTGATAGCTTGCCATTCAAGTTTAGATTTTGGTGTTATCTACGTGCCGATATCTTAGCGGCCCATCCAGAACAGATTCAAATATTAAAAGATATGGGATTGGAAGAAACTTTTTTTGGTATCGAAACTTTTCATCCATTGGCTGGTAAATCAATTGGTAAAGGAATGAAGGCTGAAAAAATTAAAGCTGTGCTGGCCAAGTGTAAGGAAATATGGAAGGATGAAGTATTCATATCTGCTGGATTCATTGTTGGATTGCCGTACGAAGGAGAAAGTTCTATTGCAAAAACCGCAACATATCTTCAAGATCCAGAATGTCCAATACACTCAGCATGGTTACATCAATTGAGTATGTTCGATTCAACTGCTGACCCTAGATTGAAATGGCTTTATAAGAGTGAATATGATAAACACTATGAAAAACACGGGTATTATTTTGATCCACCAAAACAACTAACTGATTTTGTTCTTTGGAGAAAGAAGGAAGATGGATCAGGAATTTATACGTACGAACAGGCTAAAGAAATTGCAGATCATTATAACGCTATCATTCCGCACAAACAGGTAATTAATTTTTATCTGCAATCTTTTGATCATCCAATTATTTCCAATAGAGAGCTTACCCGAAAAATGCCAATTGAGGAATACAAAGAATTACAAGGATCATTGGGAGATTTGACAGAAATATTTTATCATACTGTTAAAAACAAATACCTAGATCCATTACTCAAAAAACTAAAATCCGATTAGTATTGACATGTTGTTTGATAGGCTATATAATACGCTATACAGTTAACTATTGGAGTCGAAATGATCGTTTGTGCTAGCCATATTTGGAATTTAGAAACTCATCCTAGTCGTCTTAATAAAGAAGGCATTATTGAAGCTATTGCCAAAGAAGGATGTGATGAATTTTTTGAAGGATGCCGTCTTGCTCTGGATCCAATGATTACCTTTGGACTTAAACAAATACCGGAGAAACAAGATGAAGATGGGCCTGGCTTACCTTGGGACAGTTTTACTCTCGCTCTTACTGGCTTTACAACTCGCAATGTCACAGGTAATACAGCTCGCGACATGATTCAAGCGATGATGAAGTCGGCAACCAAAGCAGAGTGGAACGGTTGGTATCGTAGAATTTTAATCAAAGACTTACGCTGTGGTGTAAGCGAAAAAACAATTAACAAAGTAGTAGAGAAAAAATATGCTAATTACGCTATACCGGTATTTGGTTGTCAGCTTGCTCATGACAGTGCTAATCATGAAACTAAAGTCTCCGGCAAGAAACTTATCGAAGTCAAACTTGACGGCGTCCGTGTTATTACAATCGTTCGTACTGACGGTCGTGTTGACATGTTTAGTCGCAATGGTAAAGAACTTGCTAACTTCCCTCACATAGCAGAACAAATTAGTTCAGTGATTAAACAACAAGGTTCCAGTAAGAGCATGGACGTTGTACTAGATGGCGAGATTATGAGCTCTAGTTTCCAAGACTTGATGAAACAAGTACACCGCAAAGACAATGTAGAAGCAGGTGATGCTGTGTTAAACTTATTTGATGTTCTTCCTCTTGCAGACTTTGAAAAAGGAGTGTACAATAAAGATCAGACTACTCGTAGTCAGATGGTTAAATTTTGGGTAGAAACTAATCAAGCATTGTTACCTAATGTAACTTATGTTGCTAATGAACTGGTTGATTTGGATACAGAGTTGGGCCAGAAGCGTTACAAAGAAATTAACCAAAAGGCCATCGATGGCGGCTATGAAGGTATTATGCTTAAAGATCCAAATGCTCCTTACGAATGTAAGCGTAGTGTTGCGTGGTTAAAATTAAAGCCATTTATTGAAGTTAGTCTTACTGTAGTTGCTACAGAAGAAGGTACAGGCAAAAATGTAGGCAAGATGGGCGCACTAGTATGTGAAGGAGTAGACGATGGAAAGGCTATTCGCGTTAATGTTGGTAGTGGCTTTACTGATCAACAGCGTGACGATTTTTGGAGTTGCCGAGTGGATGGACAAGTTGTTGAAGTTCGTGCCGACGCTGTAACACAAAATCAAGACGGAACTTATAGTTTACGTTTTCCTCGGTTCAAGTCGTTCCGAGGATTCAAACAAGGTGAAAAAATTTAATAGGAAAAAAATATGACAGATGTATTTCAAGATCAAGCAAAGTTTATGGCAGCCTGCGATCAGACTGTTGGCGAATTCAATATTAATCAACTCAATATGTATTTGAATTTGATTAAAGAAGAAGGCGATGAATTAAGTGACGCTGTTAAGGCTATGGACAAAGTTGCTACACTAGATGCACTTATTGATATTCTAGTAGTTACCGTTGGTACACTACATAGTATGGGTGTCTATCCCGAAGATGCGTGGAACGAAGTCATGCGTAGTAACATGGCAAAGGTTGATCCCGAAACAGGAAAAGTTACCAAACGTGAAGATGGAAAAGTGTTGAAGCCAGAAGGTTGGACCCCACCAGCGTTGGCACAATTCATTAAGGAATAAAATGAGAAGCAATTATTGGTCATGCAGTAAGTTTGCAGATTGGATTCGAGGTACTGCTAAACTAGGTGCGGCTACAAGCGAGGAGTGGGACGAGTGGCGTACTACTGCGCAAATGAGTCACAATTTTCGTTATTGGGTAGCCGAAGAAGCGTTGGATGCAGTACAAAACTTTGTAAACTGGCCTATGGATAAATTAAATGACATCAGATACTACATCAACAATCGTTGGGTTAGTAAGAGTCACGCTCTTACTGCCCACCCTCGTGATATCCGTCCTGGCAGTTGGAGTGACGTTGGTAATCGGTTTCTCCCTTGTCTTTTTAACGAGCTTGTGGACTTTGTTGAAATCGAACAAGCATGGCACTATGTAATGTGGAATGACGAGGAACGAGTAAAGTACAATGTTCCTTGGTACCGTAGCGGATGGTTGCGCTGGCGCACTTGGCGTTGCCCAGAAGCCGGCTTAGCCTATTTGACATGGGCAAGTACTCTTACTAACGAAGAGTTTTTGGAAGAAGGTGAAAAGCACAAGGCAGAGCCAACTTATCAAGCCACTGCCGCAAAAGAAATTATCGAGTTGTACACTTGGTGGACACAAACTTATCGTAATCGTCCAGACCCGTACGAAGCAAGTGGTTGGACAGCGGTGTGTGAGGCTCAACGTCTAGCTAACGGTGGTAAATTAAGTTGGGGTGTTGAAAAAGATCCTGTACTTAAAAAGGCCAGTGACAAAGCACACAAACTACTTCAAAAGATTGAAAAATCTTACGAAGAGGAAGAAGAAGCCATGATGATTAGACTCATCAAAATACGTCAAAGTTTATGGACTTAAATGAACAATGAGATAGACTATAAAGACTATCTTGGCAAAGTCAAACAAGAGATGGACAAGATTAGTCCATCTATCTGTCTTGCCAAATGGAAACAGGTAACTGTACATTTAGCAACTGGACATACACACAGTTGCCACCATCCAACGACTCACAAAATTCCCTTAGAAGAAATAGCTATTGATTGTAGTGCTCTACACAATACTAACTATAAAAAAGAACAACGTAAACTAATGTTGGAAGGGCAACGTCCTGGCGAGTGTGATTACTGCTGGCGTGTTGAAGACAGCGCCAAGGGAGAAGCTGTATACAGTGATCGAGTGACAAAAACAGGTGCGGCATGGGCAAAGGATTTCAAAAATGAAGTTCTCGCTAATCCTTTAGGCAATATAAATCCCAGTCATTTTGAAATAAGTTTTAGTAACACTTGTAATTTTAAGTGTAGTTATTGTGGGCCCGAAGTCAGTAGCAGATGGATGGAAGAAATTAAACAGCATGGTGCTTATCCGACATCAACTAACTACAATGGTCTCGATTATCTTAAGAATAATCAAAAAATGCCTATCCTTGAAAAAGACTACAATCCTTATGTAGAAGCATTTTGGAAGTGGTGGCCTGACCTGTACAGAGACTTGCGAGTGTTTAGGGTAACTGGAGGAGAACCATTACTTACTAAAAACACATTCAAGGTATTGGATTACATAATAGAAAATCCTAATCCCAAACTTGAGCTTAATATTAACAGCAATTTATGTGTGCCTGATGATCTTTTGAATAAATTTATTGAGAAAATAAAACGTATTCAAGGAGAGGGTTACATTAAAGAGTTTGTTGTATATACCAGTGCCGAAGCACATGGTGCTCGTGCCGAATATATTCGTAATGGTTTAGATTACAATCAATGGTATGATAACTGCAATCGAGTATTAAATGAAGTTCCTAACAGCAAATTGTCTATCATGGCTACTTATAACGCCCTTAGTGTTACTAGTTTTATTCCATTCCTTGAAGACATGATACAGTTACGCAACACGTATAATACAGGTCCTGACCGTAGGAATCCTATCGGGATAGACATTCCCTACTTACGGTATCCTCAACATCAAACAGCATTTATATTGACCGAAGACTATCTAAAAATGATAGAAGATCAAGTGACCTACATGTATCGTAACAAAGAGCATGCCTACTGGCCTCCATTATGTGGCTACGGGTTTTACGAGCATGAGATAAACAAGATGGAACGTTTGTACTATGTTGCCAAAGAAGGTAACAAGAATCAAAACGAATTACTGAGAACTAGAAAAGACTTTGTTATATTTGTCGATGAACATGATCGCAGACGTGGTACCAATTTCCTAAAAACATTTCCTGAGATGGCGGAATTTTATAATTACTGTAAAGACCTATGACAGATTACAACACAAAATTAAGACAAGTTAAAGTAGTCCTGGATCAAACTGGCCCAGGATTTTGTTTAGCCAAATGGTATCACGTGAGCATGCACCTACACACAGGTACTAATCACAGTTGTTATCATCCTATGCCGCACTTTGTTCCTTTGGAAGAAATACAAAGACATCCGGCGGCCTTGCATAATAGTGACTACAAAAAACAACAGCGCAAGGCCATGCTGGAAGGTGAACGTCCTAAAGAATGTAGTTACTGTTGGGACATAGAGGATTTACCTGGTAATCAAATTAGCGACCGTATGTTGCGTAGCAGTGAACCTTGGGCAGTGCCATTGTTGAAAGAAACCACAGAAATTGATTGGCAAGCTGATGTAAATCCTCGATATTTGGAAATTAACTTTGGCTACGAGTGTCAGTTAAAATGCAGTTATTGTGCATCGACTGTGAGCAGTGCATGGCACAGTGAAATTAAAAAATACGGCGACTATCCATTAGAAAGTAATGTTAATAGACGTCAGTATGGCATAAGTCAGATCACACAGGCAGGTAGATTCTTTCAACGTGAGGATGGTAACCCTTACATTGAAGCATTTTGGAAATGGTTTCCAGATGTATATCCCACATTGCATACCCTGCGTGTAACAGGCGGAGAGCCCTTGTTGAGCAGTAATGTATTCAAAGTGTTAGATTGGATTAAAAACAATCCTCGTCCTGACATGGAGTTTGCCATCAACAGCAATATGTGTATTCCCGAGCGTAATCTTAATAAATTTATCGACGGTTGTAAAAAACTCAAAGCAGAAAATCGTGTGGGAAGATTAAGTTTGTTTACTAGTGTAGACACTTGGGGACCACAAGCTGAATGGATACGCAATGGTTTCAGCATGTCTAGATGGGAAAGTAATATCGATCTATATCTTATGCAAGTTCCAGATACTAGTATCAGCATTATGATTACATTTTGCTTTTTAAGTATACCCAACTTCAAACTATTGCTAGATAAAATTTTAGAAATGCGTGGGCGTTATCCACATCGTATTAGATTTGATACTCCTTATTTGATCGAGCCGCCACATTTGTCTAGTTTGATTGCAGACGACAAGATGATTGCACATCTTAATGATACTTTAGATTATATGAAATCTAAAACTGTAGACAATCACGATCCGAGATTTTTTACCAGTACAGAGTATGCTAAATTAGAACGTGTTGTTCGTTGGATTGAACACAACAGGTATCAAGGTGATGAACTAGCTATAAATCGTAGAGATTTTGCGGCATTCATTAAGGAACATGATCGCAGAAGAGAAACTGACTTCCTTGCGGCTTTTCCTGAATTAGAATATTTTGTACAAGATGCTGAACGAACACAATAATCATTCTTGGTGTGTAAATGCATTTCACGGCATGAGTGGTAACAATGATGGTACTACTAAATTGTGCTGTATGTATAAGCCAGATCCCAGCGATAAGAGTTTTGTATTGGGCGAGCAAACTATCCTCGAGCACTTTAATAACACAGTATTTCAGCAGGTGCGTCAAGATTTAGATTCAGGCATACGTAACTCTCGTTGTAACTACTGCTGGAATGAAGAAGATGCAGGACGTAAAAGCAAACGCATGCGAGACAACGAAAAACATGCTCGACGCATCACTCCTTATGAGGATCTTGCATATCTTGAGTTAAATCTAGGCAACACTTGTAATATCAGTTGTAGAACTTGCAATCCTCACATTAGTTCAGGATGGATGAAGGAAGCCTATGACACTGGTGACAAAATTGTAAGCTACAAAGAGTTTGCTCATACGTTTAAGAAATTTCATCAGAGCTATGACGAAGACAGTGTGTTTTGGTCCGACCTTAAAGATCATTTGCCAAATATCAAGCAATTTGATTTTTATGGTGGTGAACCATTCATGAGCAAGAAGATGTGGGAGTTGTTGAAAACTGCACAACACACTGGCGTTGCCAACAACATAGAATTACACTACAATACTAATGGAACACATTTTCCTGAAGATTCTCTGCAGGTTTGGCGAGATTTCAAAGAAGTAAATGTAAGTTTTAGCATCGATGGAGTTGGTAAACAATTTGAATATATGCGATATCCTGCCAAATGGTCTGAGGTTGATGCCAATATGGAGAAATTCCTTGACCTAGGTCAAAGGTTTGGCAACATATATTTTAGTTGGTGTATAACTTTAAGTGTAGCAAATATTTACAATGTTCCTGAAACTCTAGATTACTATTATAGTAAATACTCTGATCGAGGAGTTGGTATGTATCTTAATCTTGTACATGGCCCTCAACATCACAATATAAGTATTCTGCCAGAAAATATTAAAAAGGCAGTAGAAGAAAAATTGTTAAGTGTACCTAAGACTAGAACACAAGCGTGGGACCATATTCCTGGAGTCATTAACTTTATGAATAACGGTGCTAGCAACGAACAAGAATTTAATAGATTCTTACAAGTCACTAAAACCAGCGATAATTATCGCAATCAAGATTTCCAGGATACATTCAAAGAATACGGAGCATATTTTGATACCAACTGCGTTTGATTATGAACATATAAATCATCTGCACATCGAATTAACCAATCGATGTAATGCCGCTTGCCCCATGTGCATGCGATTCCATCAAAGCAGTCCTTTGACACGGCCTGATTTAGAGCTTGGGGAAATATCTCTTGAGCAATTCAAGACATGGTTCAGTCCCCAATTACTAAAACAATTAGATCATATTTTGTTTTGCGGAGTGCATGGCGACCCATGTATTGCTCAAGACACTTTGGAAATCACAGACTATATAAAAAGTAATACCACTAAAACTGCTATTCAATTCAATACCAATGGCGGTATGCGTAATCCTGAATGGTGGAGTAAGTTAGGTAATATTTTGAAAACTAAAGAAGACCACTGGGTCACTTTCAGTATCGATGGTCTGGAAGATACTAATCATATCTATCGACGCAATGTCAAATGGGACAAACTAATGGCCAACATCAAAGCATTCATTGCCGCAGGTGGTAGAGCTCATTGGGACTATTTGATATTCAAACACAATGAACATCAGATAGAAGAGGCCAGACAACTAGCAGAAACTCTAGGATTTACCAGCTTTATCCCTAAAAAAGCTCTAGGAGTAGATGATGGTAAAGACTTGTATCCTATGGGGGCATTGAATAAAGAAGGTCAATTAGATTATATCATTGAAGCTCCTTTAGATCCTAAAAACCGTAACTTAGAAAATTATGGAAAGATTGGAGGAGTGTCGGCACACCCTTTTACGTTAGAAGAATATAGAAAACAAAAAGAAGAAAAGTTAATACAACAATATCACAAATCAAGTTATGATAATATCTACAGCAATTTAGATCAAAATAACTATATAAAAGAAAATTCTTGCGAGATACGTTGTAAAAGCCTAAGAGAAAATACTGTAGAAATTTTTGTCGATAATTATGGCAATGTATTACCTTGTTGCTATGTAGGAACACACTTAAATGGAACCTACGCTGATGATAAGACATTACAATTACATCATGAAGTTAAAATGTATGGGTTAGAAAAATTCAATCTCAATCACAACTCTTTTGAAAATATAATAAAAGAACGACATATAGATAGGGTATTTACAGATAGCTGGACAAAGGAATCTATCAAATCTGGCAAAATGTTATTTTGCACTCATACTTGCGGACAAAATAGTTCTATAGATAGAATATATACACATGAAGGTAAAACAGCATTAAAATGAGTAATATTGAAATCTTTATCAAAGGGCTTGGAGGATTAGGCGCTAATATAGGTCATTTATCTTTATTGATTGATAATTATCAATCGATAGATTTTTATGCCAATAAAGGTTGTAGAATGGATTTAGATCCTATTAAACAGGCATTACAACTAGATAAAATACAAATTCACGACGAGCCTGTAGATGTATCAAACTATCATGTTTCAAACATAAGCGATCATGATAAATTTTTTTCACCCTATTTTAATGTAGATAATATAATGATTAATGGCATTACAATGCCTACTGGAAAACGTGATAAAAAATGTATAGCTATTGCGTGTTATCAACGCACTGTACCTAATCATGCTTATGAAAATAAGAAACAAGATGCCGAAATAATACCTTGGCCGTTTTGTAGGTATTATAGTCTTGATGAGTACTCTATTATTTTCAAATTAGCAAAATTAGCAGGTTACGATATTATTACACTAGATAGTCACGAAATTACATTTACTGAAAAAATCTATATGTTAAATGAATTATGTGACTGTGTCATTGGGTATGAAGGCGGTTTAGCACACTTAGCACATGTTCTAAAAATACCTTCAATAATACTACCATGGCATCGTATGTCCGATGGAACTAAATATCGGCATGTTGTACACAATTTTGAATTTGATCCGTTTTGCGATTATGGATATAAAATGCACTTAGATAAAAGAACATATTTTCCAAACTCAATCACTGAAGTACTTGATTGGACTCCTGAACAATTAAAAGAAATTATAAACAATTTACATAATGAAAAAGGAAATAATCCGTACCTAAGTACAGAATATAAACTCACTATCGATAATCATGGTCATTATCAATTTGTCTATAAGAATGTTGCTTCAAATATTATAGATATTAAAGAAATATCTTCGATTTACGCATTAAATTTAGTAAAATCAAATTCTAAAGAATTGGCCATTGGGGGTTATAATCCGATAACTCAAGTAGAAAAATTATGATAGAATTAAAAAATATAAAACGTATAGTATTTTATGGATGCAGTTTTACAGTTGGATCAGAATTATCCGACTGCGAGTTAATGCCACAATTATCAAAAGAAGAAATTGATAAATTAAAAATTAAAGAAATGTATAAATTTTATGATAGGTTCGACTCCAAAGAATTTACTAAGTTGGATAATCAAAAATCATGGACACGTTGGTTTTCTGATGAATTAAATCTACCTTGGGTTAATCGAGCAAAGGGCGGTTCTTCTATGGGTCAAATTATTTTTTCTATTGAGGAAGACCTTGCTAAGGGAGAAATATTAGATACCGATATGATTGTAATTGGTATAACTAGTCCTGAACGGATATGTACATTCCAAAACTACGGAACTAGATCTTATATAATGCATGACTTTGACGAATCTTGGGATAAAAAATTTAGAACTGAGTTTATACTCAATATTGCTAACGACGATTATATTTTGTATAATTGGTATAAGGATATAAATTATCTAGATTTATTGAGTGATAGATTAAATGGAAGATTATATCAACAATGGGTATGGGCTACACTACCTGAAATTTTTAATTTTAACAATAACGGAGTTCCATTTTATAACCTCAAAGATTATGTAAGTAAAGTTGTAAATGAGTCTATTAATTTTGAATCAATTATCAATAACAATTTATCTTTTAGTACATTACACGCATGGAGTCCAGAAAATAAAGAAGCCCTTGGGCACCCAAAACTAGAACTACATCAAAAATTTGGTAAATTACTAGCCCAAAAGTTCCTAGAAAACCATAAAATCAACGGTTGACATCTAGCTCAAAAGGAGATATAATATACACATGTTAAACAAAACAGGAGCAGAAATTGGCTAAAGTAGCAACCCGTACACGAGTACCAAAGGACCTTAGTCCAGTTTGGGAAGGACACGAAACACTTTCAGCAGAGCAGTTTGCCGCTAAGTTCCGTGAATCAATGAGCTATTACCGTTTGGAATTTAACGGTAAAGATTTGAAACCCGCAGTACTAAAATGGATGGCCACTGTTGGTTGTACCAAAAGCGACATTGCTGACTTCAAACGTACTAAAGACAGTCGCTGTGGTAGCACAATGGGTGCTATTGCTAGCAATCTGCTTCGTGGCATGCCTTCTATTCGTGCAGATTTCAATCAAGGACGCGACACAAGTGCATGGTTGCGTGAGGAAATTG
>Ga0208256_1000006_pt1 | contig 78715 bp, 61 predicted proteins | sample CryBogCBH22Jun08_FD_184608 | JGI IMG/M metagenome (GOLD analysis project Ga0208256, IMG submission 184608) | Freshwater microbial communities from Crystal Bog, Wisconsin, USA - CBH22Jun08 (SPAdes) | ecosystem: Environmental > Aquatic > Freshwater > Lake | place: Crystal Bog, Wisconsin, USA... | reverse complement strand
AGTTGCCGGAGCAGTTGCCGCTGGAGCAGTTGCCGGAGCAGTTGCTGGAGCAGTTGTGCCTGCCGCAGGTGCCGCACCAGTTACCGCCGCACCCATTTGTTGCGCTTGTGCGCCCATCTGTTTTGCCATATCCCCTGCTTGACCTGCTTGTGCCATAACTGCCTTGCCTTCAGGACTATTAGGATCAACTTGTTTGCCGTTAATAGTTACAGTTTGTCCATTGGCGCCTGGTGCAGGGGCCGCCGGTGCTGTAGGTGCAGTTGGTGCAGTTGGAGGTGTAGGTGCAGTTGGAGGAGTTGTTTCTGCGGGTGCTGTAGGTGCCGCGCCGCCAAATTGTTTTTGTGCCGCTTGGGTAGCTGGTCCCATAATACCATCAGCTTTAATTTTTGCGCCCTTGGCGATCAAATCTTGTTGAAGTTTCATAACAGCTGGATCTGATTTAGCCGCTGGTTTAGGAGCAGTTGTTCCTGCTGGTGCTGGATTTGTTCCTGCTGGAGTACCACCTGTAAGGCCGTTCCACGCAGATTTGGCCGCACCAGCAATATCTCCAAATACGCCTTCAGCTGTCTGTTGTTCAGATTCTGCTAATCTTTCTTTCAAACGCATGGCACGTTCAACTAGTTCTTGTTCTGTAATTTTTTTCATAATTAATCCTTACTTTCTTAAACCTGCAATTTTTAACCAGCTACTTAGTTCATCCATAGATTCTTGCATATGAGTTTGTGGTTGCTGATCCATTGTCTCTAATTCTGACATCTGGTGATTCATTGCCGCATCGCGTGGATGTTCTTGATTCATACCAGATAAATGACGGATATGACCTAATTCATCATTACCGTCATGACTTGGATCCATCTTATCAATCATGTGTAACACATGACGCAAGTCTTCTTCGGTAGCGTTACTAAACTCGCCGTTCTTAAAATCTTTAACAACTTTAGTTTTTGCGCGAGTTCCGCCAATAGTAAAATTTTTAGCTTCTTTATTCCAAAACCCACTTATACTCTTAAGCATTTGATGTACACCATCTTCGCTGTCGTCTTGATCAAATCCAAAATCTTTTGGCTCCATACCGCACCCGTGTATGCAATCATGTAGTGTCATTTCTTTATGGCCAAAATCTAAAGTAGTATCTAATTTTGCGCCATGTTTTTTAGCTGTATGTATTGCCTTAATTAGTCTAGCCTTAGGATGTGATCCACTTATACTTTCTGCCACAGGTGGTGCGCCTGGTGCTCCTGCTGCCGCTTCTGCTCCAGGTGCGGGTGCTGGTGGTGCTCCTGCTGTTGCTTCTGCTCCAGGTGCGGGTGCTGGAGGAGTTGCTTCTGCTCCAGGTGCGGGTGCTGGAGGAGTCGCGCCTGCCGCTCCGCTTGCTGGTGCTTCTTCTCCACCAACTGGTGTATCAGACGGTGTGTTTAAGGCCTTAGTTGCTATAATTTGTTGTGCAATATCTTTTGCTTTAGGAATATCTGGTTCACTTATTTTTCCAGACGACAAATCTTGTAAGTACAATTTAATTGCAGTTCCTACATCATCTTCGTCTGATAAACCTTCTAAATACTCATCTGTAAACACTTGACTATCTATAATACCTTTTAGACTTAACACAGCATTGACACCGTCAACACCTGGCTTTAATCCAGTGCTTATTAGTTCTTTAAGTTTATTCAAAGCTTCTGATTGACGAGCTTGATCTTTACTAAACAGTTCGTTTTTTCCTTCGTCGTCTTCACCATCTTCGTTAACGATACGGTCTAAGAAACTTTCAAACTGTTCTTCTGGATCATTAGAGACAACATTTGCAGGATCTCCGTAATGCTCACGATATAGTTTGTCAATTGCGGCTCTATGTAATCCTGTTTCTGCTCTAACTTCTGCAAGTGCATCTTTGTACTCTTCGCCTGCTTCCAAATGATGACGTACCTTTGCGGCAACTGAATCGCCGCGGTAGCCGTTATGTATGTTGCCGCCGCCGGTCCCAAGGTTGTCACTAGTTTCATCCATATCATCTTGTGGAGCGATTCCTGCAAGTTCTAATTCAGCAATAACTATATGCATTGGTAATTTAAGTTCAGTAGCAATAATATCAACATCTTCGCTAGCTAGTGCATCTATATCATGATGTTTCATATAATGATGTGCAAACTTAATTACTTGATGATGGAATCTACCCTCATCTAAAATATCTTCTGGTCCCAACTCTTTAGTTGGAATATTTTCTCCAACTAGTCGATAGATATAAGGGAAAGCTGTTTTTAATTCTTCATTAAATGTACGAATTGTTAAACGATCAATCCAGTCATTTAAGATTTCTTCTGGGATGTCCTGTGACTCATTTGCTTCAAAACTTTCTGCAAATGCCTTGTAATATGTAGGACGTTGCAGACTTTGTACTTCTTTTTTTACAGCTTCTATTCGTTCGTTCACACGACCATTGATGTCATCCATAGCTTCTGATAGTGTGTTATTACGACCTACATAGTTTTTGAATTTACGCAGTTGTGCTAGTTCTTCGCTTAGACCGCTAATATGTTGACCAATGGTATCATACGGATTGCCGCCAGCCTTGATATGCTCTGCCAACGCACGAGCACCATTAAGATGTTTATATGGATAGCGGAAACGTTCACCTTGGGCATTTTCAATATAGATACTTTCTATATGCATAGTGCGGCCAGCGGCTAGTTCTGTATTGATAGGTTGACTATGTTTAACAACTAGTCTAGCCTCACCTAGATCCTGATAGCTCATTCTTGTTGTGCCGTATAATTTACTTTCCATAATTGGTTCCATCGGTTCTTGTTCTTTACTTTTTGATTGAAATTCGTAATCGCGTTTATCTAAATTATTTTTGCCCATGTTTTGAATATCAAAATTTAATAATCTATCTTTAGCAAATGATCTCAATCCGCGAATAAATCTAAATGCACCTTCATGCTGTTTATTGGCTAGGTCGCCGCTAGTTTGCACAACTACACCGTCATCATCGTCGAGCGTAATTGTTATGGTTCCTAGTTTTTTCCCACTGTCGAGATATTCAAATTCAAAGAAACGAGCCTTGGGAATATCTTCTTTTTTGCTTAAAACATCAGCATGCTGATCCCCGATTTTAATGTCAGAAAATCGTGTTTGTATTTTGCCATACAGATCCAATGCAATTTTATCTAAATTCGTGTTCATGTTATATTTATCACATACCTGAGGAAACGAATATGGGTAGCGGCGGCTCCCAACTGGTGTCCTCGTCTAATTCGCTGACCACACGCATGAGCTCAAATACTTGCGGATCCCATTCTGCTAGTAATAAACTCATACGTACTATCAACAACAGTGCAGAAACTAGGTCATCGTGCTGGCCTTCCTTGGCCTTAAAACTAGTTCCAGCGGCTATAAATGTTTTAAGTTCGCTGATCAACGGGCGACTATTTAGGGTTAATTTTTCTTCTTCTATTAGGTATTTTACTTTGGCGCATGTACTGATTTTGTTACCAAAAGTTGTGTTAAAACCTTTACGGAATTTACGAACATGCCCTTTGCGTAGTGGCTCGCTGAGGAAAACTCCTGGAAAAGTCTCTTCTCCTAGATTATCAATAACTACAAGAGCACTTTCTCCCACCGTGTTATTTTCCACGCTGTAGTATATTTGATTGTAAGATTCTCCTCCAATTTCTTCAGCAATATATTTTATTATATCTCTAAAAATCTTTACCTGTCCCTGTACAGGTGTTATATTATGTTGCCATTCAGCTATTTGTACCATCTCAGGCATCTGGAATACTTCAATTGCGCCATAGTCCCCGCCGGTTCCTAAACTAGGATCTAGTGCTACAAGGTATACATGTCCGGGAGTGGGTTTTTTCCACCAGCGCACTTGCCCCATCTTAAATGCAGGTTCTCGACCATTCATTTCTGCCAGTTTAAGACTGCTGATTAGTGTTTCGTCAAAAACCAAGAACTCACAACCGTATTCACGACGGAAACGTTCTTCGCCGATACGACCCATCTCAGTTTTCTTCCAGTTTTCATCACGATCCGGATGTTCGTGCCACTCGGCACGGAATCCATGGAAGCCGTTACGACCTGTGCCGTCTTCTTTAGTGTTGCCAAATTCGTCAAACTTGTCTTGGCTGTCTTTCCAGATTATTGCGAATTCATCTTCGTCGCTGTTTGGAGTTGATGTAATGATTGCCCGTCCACCTGTTGCCAGGGTTGGTGAAATTGAGGTCCAAAATTCAGTTGCAATATTGGGTTGAACAAACGCAAACTCATCGCAATAAAGTAAGGATATGGACATACCACGACCGGTATTGCCAGTAGTAGTAGCTGAAACAATTCTTGATCCGTTTTCAAATTCAATACTCCCTTTATTATAATTTACCACACCTGCGCGAACATAGTCTTCACACAGTTCGTATCCGTAACGAATACGTTGCATAATTTCCTGACTGCCTGTATACTTGTGGGCGGCCACTAGAATAGTTTGATCTGGGTGAAACATGGCATACCATAATAGATAACTTGACGCACAAGTGGTCTTACCACTTTGACGCGGTAGCATGTTGATGTTAAACCTATAATCGTGATAAGCGGCAAGCAATCTCTCTTGGTATTCAAAAGGTTCAAATTTTACCTTGCCCTTTACCGGATGCTGAATATGAAAAAAGTTTTTGGCAAAATGTAAATAGCCAGTCTGAGGGTCGGCACACTTCATCAAGTGTTCAACTTGTTCTTCTGTGAACTTTTCTTTAGTGTGCGCTTTTTTAGTTAAGACGCCGTCTAGTGATTTTGCCATATGTTTATTTAATCAAAAAAATAGACCCCTTAGGGTCTATTTGGCACCTTGGACAGGGTGCTAACTGCGACGAAACTTAACCGTTTAATCTTTTGTTTAATGCTAGCATAGCATTTAATTCTTTACTTTCATTCATTTGTTCTGGTAAGGTTGGAGTATGGTGTTGTCCTAAACTTGATTGAATATCATTTTTCATACGGTTTCTTCTATCAGCCGTAAGTTTTCCTTTTGAGCTGCCTTTGCTAGAGATACTACCGTATCCCCAGTTTTCGGGATCGTTGTGATGTTTAGGTAAATTACTTCTAGTATCCAATGGATCAGTCCAAACTGTATCTCTGTCAAATGTAGAGCGTTTTTGTCCAGGATCTTTTTTAGGTCTTTCTTTTATACCGTATCCGTAATCTATGCTATCGTAATCGTCACTATCACCTTTCTTTTGAGTAAACAATTGGCCTTTGTACTTAGGATCACGCCATTTGGCAGATTCTTCCATGTCTTCATAATCTTTAGGATCATGTTCTTCATAGTGATAATACTCTAACGCTTCTTGATGGCTCCAACCGTATTTTCGCATTAGGTGTCGAATTTTTTTCTCTTCGTCGTCATCGTGATGAGCATTTTCTTTTACATCTTTCTTAGACATTTTTTCACTTTCACGACGAGCTTTGTCACTCATGTTAGTTACTTTACCCCGGCCATTTTTATCTTGGGCCTTGCGCCATGGAGTTTCTTCTTTCCACTTAACAACTTTACCATTAGCATCTTTTTCTTCTGTACGCTCTTCTTTAATTGCTTGATACATTTGACTCAAACGATTTACTAGACTTTCATTTGTGTGTTTAATTTTTGTGTTGTAAGGATTGCCGCCGCCTTGTTTCTTGGTAGGCTCTGGACCACCTTTACTGTTCATATCATCGCCATGCATGGTAACACTGTCAATTCCGTGAACATGATGTCCGCTGTCGCCATGCGCACTATTTCCCCATGTTTGACTGTCATCGTCTAATACTTCTTCTAAATCTTGGTCTGGAGGTGCTATTTGTTCGTCAGCCATGGCTCTTACCATGTCTCCCATGATTGGTTCTTGATGATCGTGCCCATCGTGATCGTGTGAGCCAGTATTACCTGTTTCAATATTATGTAGAATGTTCATTAGATCACGAACACCGCCGGCGCCTGTGCCATGAAGTGTAATATTCATGTCAACATTATCTTGTTGTTTAGGAGGTGTGCTTTGACCCATACCTCCAAGCATTCCGCCCATAGGACTGCCAATAATGATGCCTTCGCCGTCTGCTGGACCATCGGTGTGTACTGGAGCGACTGGTTTGCCCTCGTCGATTCTTCGTAATTTAGTTACTAATTCTTGTAAATTCATTTTCCTAGTCCTTTGAATCCTGGCACTTTAATTTGTTTGTTAAACAGATTACTAACTTTAGTTTTTATTTCTACTTGTTTACCAGGAGTTTCTTTGTCGTGCCTAGGATCGCCCTTGGCTAAAATTTCATCGTTGACACCTGTATATTGAGTACCGGTATGTTTTTCTTGATTTAATTCTTTTAAGAAATCCATCATATATTTTTCACCAACTAAGTGACTGTTGTCGCTAGGATCTTGTATTGTGCCTACAATAGCTTTGCCAGTTCGCTTGTCATACTGATGATTAATTTCGTCTTCTTTTTCTTCTGCTAGATTCTTAACTTTAACACTTGTATGTGTCAAAGATAGCACTGCGGCTAGTTTATCTTGAATTTGTTTATTTGTTGCTGGATAATCTGTAGTAACATCAAACACAGTCATGTTGATGTTTTTGTGTTCTGGAAATTCGCTGTGGCGTTCTTGGATAGGTACGCTTTTACCTGCACTAACAGAGCTTACGTGAAATTCGCCTAGTGCGGCTTTAATCTTTGCTACAGTATCTTTTGGGCACTCGGCCGCAATTTTTACTTTGAATTCGTAAATCTTTTTGCTTTCTGTCAGGTATTCTTTGAATGATTTCATATGCATATTCCAGTATTGTATTTATTTCATTTGCTTGAGTTTTTCTAATAGACTATTGCGATCTGTAATGATTACACCGTCCCCTTGTAGTGTAACTCCGTCGTCTGAATTATTGGCATCTTGATCCAGTTTTTGCTTTTTTAACTGAAGATCAATCATTTTTAACTTTTTATCTAACTTGGCGGTTTTGGCTTGAATAGCATGCCCTAACATACTAGCGGCTACTTCAAATAAGCGTCCACTATAACGTGCTTCCACATTCATTCCTAGATCCATAATATCTTCATACGCATCTTTGGCCTTTTGTGCCAGCTCATCTAACTCTTGATCGCCAGCATCGCCCAAGCCTTTTACTTGCGGCAAGGCAGCCGATATTTTATCAAACTCATCAATATTGCGGATAAAAGGAGCGGCAACTTCAGCTTTGCGTTGCTCTTTTTCTTCCTGCTTGATAATTTTCTTACTTTCAGGAAGATTTAATAGTTCTTCAAGTTTTTTAGTCATACAATTACTTATGCTCAAGTCTGACTGAATATATCATTTTCATTTAGTATTCTAAATCGAATACCCTGTTGTCGGCACCAATGGTTAGCCGCAGTCCATTTGGCTTGGTTTTTTACATACTGTGCTTGATTGTATTTGTTCTTTCCCACACGTTCCAGTATGGTTTGACTAGCTGGTTTGATTTCAATCAGCTCGGTTAGCACCCTGTTATTTTTATCTACGTATTGAATAAAAAAATCTGGCACATAAACTGTTTGGCGTTCAGTCAGTGGATCTCTATAGGGGATTTGTATTGCTTCGCTGGCCCATTTTACTACTGATTTGTTGTTATCACAAAAATTCATAAATGTCCACTCCCAGCTTGATCGATAGGTAGGAACTTTAGTGCCCACATACTTTTCGGGGTGTTTCATCATAAATTTACCGCGGGCAAACTTAGTAGCCATGTTAGATTAAAATATTACGTGCTTCGTAAGTATTGGTCACAGGTGCAGATCTGTAACCTAACAAACTTGTTCTATCTCTACTGGCATTTAATACCTGTGCTACAACTTGACTAAGTTGCACATCGGTTAACCCTTTTAATGTGTCTAACAAAGTAAACACGTTGACATTTTCTGTTCTAGCCTGAGTTAATAATACAATAGCGACACTATTTGCACCGGTTTTGTCAAAGCCTCGTTTGATGAAGAATGCCACAACTGCTTCAATTTGCCCGGCAGGAAAACTCATAGGAGTTTTAGACAGATTGTTAAAAAATGTTTTAACAAGCTGTGCATTAGTTAATTGTGTGATTGGTAAATTGCTAGCTGACATTATGAAAATAATCCTGAAATTGCATTTCCTACACTTGAAGCCGCATCCGATACAGCATCAACTGCTGTGTTGATAGCAGGGCCAATACCAAGATCTGGAAATTTAATATCACTGAGACCGCCAGAAGAGCTACTAAATTTATCTAATAAATTTGATCCAATGCCAATTACACCAGCTGCCAAACCAACTCCAACACCTATTGCACCAATCTTGCCTAAAGTGTTTATAGGTGAGGAAGATTCTTGACTATTTTGATATGTGTTAACTTGTGCCAAAGCCGCAGACAATGCACCTGGAGCAGTAATTGCAGTTGTGCTATTGACAAAACTTGGGCCGCCTGCGTCGAGATTTGTTCCAACAGATGATTGTAATGGACTAGGAACAGAATCATAATGTACTACGCCAAACCCTTCAGGGTTGTCTGCTTCTACTTTACCTAAACTGTAGCTTATTGCTTCGCACTGAACTTTCATATCAAAGTCATTTACACCAGCATCGCTGTAACTTAATTTGTTATGATTCCAGCTGGTTATGATAGGATTGACTAATGTATAGCCTACATACTCATGTCGTGCCATTTGATAGATTTTGATGTAATTAAAAAATGGCACAGTACTTCCTGCATCGTATCCATAATTTGCTGGGATTGTACTGAATGCCTTAGTTGCATTTCTTGCATAGGCTCCAGGAATATTGGCTGTAATTGAGTCTGCATAATAGTAGGCATAGTAATTTTGCCACATCTGATTAATAAGACCCATATTGTCGTCATGAAATTTGATCGCAATCTCTCCAGGCTTGTGTTGATATTGTACAACTTTTTTTCTGTTGTACTGATTAATCATTTCTGTAGATATGGAGTAATTAGGTAAGTCAACAGTTTTAACCAGCATATTAATTTCTTTACCATATGTGGAAGCTATAGACGGATCTCGCAATGCTTGAGTATTAATACCAAACGCCACGTGGAATAAAAATTTATGTTTAGGGGCTAGTCTAAACTGATCGACGTTGAATAAATCAGCCGCGTGACGCTGATCCCTTAGAATAGTTCCAGGGTCTTGTACAAGATAATTATTAGGTGTGAATGCCATACAGTATTTATCGAAATAATAAACTACGCACTTATTGAACGCCTATAATAAAACCCACCTAAGTGGGTTTATATTATTAAGAACCTAATACGCTTGTTCCACCTGGGAATTTTTGTATTGCTGTTGCGGCGCCTAGTGCGTTTGTTGGACTGATTTGCACAGCGTTATCAAACTGGATACTTAGATCAATCATAGCAGGACCTTGATCACTGTACTTCAAATCTGTATAGTTTGTGCTTACAAGATAGCAACCATAACACATCCATGATTCTAAAACAGTTGGTGTGCCTGATCCGTTACCACCGTCTAACATTTCAATACGCATAGTAAACTTGTAGTCACCTGCGCTTGCGGCTGAACTTTGTTCAAAGAAGTCAAATTGCTTTTGATTTTGCTCGCCTACTAGGATAGTCACAGCATTTGTAACATCATCACGTAGTTTAACTGCAATAGGATCCCATGCTGGTTTTCCTGCATAGTGTATAACACTATTATAGATTTCAATCTTTTGATCTGCAAATTTAACACTTGGACGAGCTGCCTCGGCCACTTGTTTTGTTAGCTCAGTAGTACTATTGCCTGACCCAAAATTTTCAAATGTAATTCTAAAACGATATTTTAATTTTGGCATCAACAAGCCTTGTGAGCTTGCTGATTGATCCGATGCTAATGGTACTGTAAAATTCGATAAGGCTGCTATTGCCATAATGTTCTCCTAATTATTTGCCAAGGCCTTTGATTGCGCCAGTATTTTCTAAACGCATTGGAATATAGATAAACTCCACTGCCTTAACTGGTTCAATCGCAATATCAACCCATAGTTCTGAACGATCTATACGTGCAGGTGTATTGTTTGATGAATCACATACAACTAAGAAGTCATACAATGCACGTTGAGCTGTTAATTCTAACAACATTTTTTCAATTTGTTGTTTGATCTGATTACGTGTGATAGTATCGTTGGGTTCAAATATATATGGTTTAGCAATTTGATTCAACTGATAACGTAGATAAATCACTAGACGTGCTACGTTGATACGATCTAAACTGCTTGCGACCAATTGACGTGTTTTTTGTCCGTATACAACTAGACCAGTACCTGCTAGATATGTAATTGGATTTACATGGATTCCAGCTAGTGTATCGCGTTGACCCAAGTTCAATGCAACAGTTTGGAATTCTCCTGTTTGTCCATCGACATATCCAACGGATGCCGCATTGGTTACACCGCCACGACGTACACCAGCTGGTGCAAACCATGGATAAGAAACGTTGTCGCTTAGAGCGATTGTACGCAACATGATATGACTTGGCGGAACAACAATGTTGTTGCCTGTTAAATCTTGTGTGTAAGCCCATGGATAGTAGATAGCTGAATAAGCATTTGTAGCGATTAAGCCTTGCTCACCGTCTATTACTGCACCTGCTGTGTTATTACCCCAGTTACTTAAACTTGTAGCATCTGGTGTCAAACGTGCTGGAGGATCCATAACAATAAACGCTGACAGTCCGTTGTCTGTATTCAAACCAATCAATGCACTGAATGTTTCTGTGTATCCTGGGCAACTTAACAAGTTATAGATAACTGTATCTGGTTGACGGATATTTTGATTTGCTTGGATTGTAGCTTCTAATGCCTGTAATACTACTGCACGTTGAGCCTTGCGACCTAGTTGTGCAACACCCATTGTGTCGTTAGCGGCAGCGGTTACCCAGCTGTCTGGATAGTAGTTGGTCATTAGTGCGTTGTTATAACGAACGTTCAAACTAGTAGTGTTGGTATAACCTACACGATACTTCTTAACGTTATAGCCACTGCGACGTGTATTCCATAACAACATACCTTTTGGATATAGTGCAGGATCTGGACAATCATAAGACACGTAACTTGTGCTCAACAAACTTACAATAGTTGCTGGAGTGCCTGCGCCAGTTTGTACGCTGTTGTTAAGGCTGTTGTCAGTCCAACGTGCATCAGCAAATACAATACCGTTGCTGGTTGTATGATCTGTTTCATCCATGTTTATCCACTTAGCAGTTAGGCTATTATACTTGTAAACATTAGGAAAATTTTCTAAATTGCTTGTGTTGATCCAAATATCGCCATTGGCTAGTGGAGTACCATCGCTTTGTGCTGTTGGTTGGGTAGCACTAACGATTGGACCCATTGGGTCTGTAGCATTAACGCCTGTTGGGCTTGCTGTACCTGCATAAACAGCTTGGTTGATAGCAATAGCTTGTGTTGTCAAATAACCACGCCATGCTGTGCCGTCATTGATCATGATGTCAAATTCACTTAGTGAAGTATCATACCATAGTGTGCCATCTGCGGGTGCTGTTGTTGGTGGTGTTGGACTAGCTGTTACTAGACCGTTACCAGTTGTGCCAACAGTAGTTGCCCAGTTGCTTAGTACATAAGTTGTCGAACTAGCGCCCGAAACACCGTCAATCTTAGGAGCACTGTAGTTGAAGTTTGCTGATGTACCTGGTGTAAACAACTTGCTCAACGGAGTATTACTTCCGTCAACAAATAGTATGTCTCCGCCTTGTACATGGCTAATACTAATACTGTTGTTAGCATTAACAACAATACTTACTAGTGGATCGCTCACTGCGGCTGTAAATGCTGTTGCAAAAGCTGCCGCATCGCTTACTGCACCAGTAGCAATAAATGTTACTGTAGCTAAAAGCGGAGCAGTTGTAGGTAATACTGCTGAACCTGTTTGGCTTGCTTGTACAGTAAATGTATAAGTTTGTGCTGTAAATGTGCTGGCTGTAACAATATTACTTGTAGTTAATGTTGGACCAACTGCATTACGGAAATAAATTTTGAAGTCGCCATAAGCTGGTGAACCTTCATCATCGTTGTATTTTACATATAATTGATCTAACGCTAGATTAATACCACCGCCTGTTGGATCTAAATTGTATAATGCTGTATAGTTGTCTTTGTACAAGCTAACAGGTTGACTGATCCAAGAACTTGTTGCGGCACTATACTGCTTGACCATCCAGTTTGCACCAAGATTGATTGGTGTTGATTTAACCCATACAGAACCTGTTGGGTAACCGTTTACTGTTGTAATATTGTCATAGCGACCATATGTCGGAATACTTGTGTGCGGAGCGATTGTAAACGCTGGAGCTTTGTAAATCCAAGTTGGGCCGCTTTGTAATGTTGTTGTAGTACCTTGATTTAGTCCAAGTGCAGACACTGCTGTACCACTAATTGTAACGTCAACACCTGTTGAATACAAATTCAAATAACCGTTGATTGCGGCTGCTGTAATACCTGCGGCTGTTCCTACGTTAATGGCCGCTGCCAATGCTGTTACAGTTGATACACCTTGAAATGTTGTACCGTTAATGGTCAACTGACTTCCGCCTGTTGTTAATGTACCGCTTGCCAATGTTTGGCTTGCGCTAACTGTATAACTTGTACCTGCTGTTGGTGTACCTGTTGAACTTGCACTTAATGTCCAAGTACTTGTACCACCACCTGACGCAAATGCGCTACCTGTAACGTTAGCTGTAATGTATGTAAATGCTGGAGTAATACCAGTAATCACCATGCCAACTGCTATAGTTCCGCTAGCAACTGCTGTTACTGTTAGTGTTGTGCCGCTTACTGTACCAGTAAATGATGCAGAATTAACTGCTGTAACTTCTGTACCAGCTGTAACTGTGTTACCTGCATTGCTTAAAACTTCACCAACTGATACGCTTCCGCCTGTTACTGTGCTAGTTACTGTTAGTGTTGTACCAGCAATTTGTCCTGTAAAACTTGTACCAGTAGCAGTTAGTGTTGGGTTAGCTACAGTACCAGTAGCGGCTGGCCAACTTGCGGCCCATGCTGTTGAACCAACTTGCACCCATGTGCCACCAGCTGTATCTGTTTTGCCTTTTTTGTACCATAATTTATACAATGTTGTCAGTGCAACAAGAGCATAGTCGCCTTGTTGCCCATAACTGCTCAATGGCTTGTAGTTACCGTCAACTTTAGTGCTGTCAGTAATAACAGTAAAATTGCCTGCTAGTTGTTGTTCTGTAAATGTTTGTCCGCCAGTTGTAGTTGCAACGTTGGCATTCCACTGGAATACACCGAACGCACTGGTTGATGTGTTCAACCAAAATGTGCCATCTGCAGGGTTACCTGTTGGAATAGTTGCTGAACCTGCTAATTGTGCTGTGTTTACATCTGCACGTACTACATAAGCACGACTACTAACACCTAAGAAGCTATAAGCGGCCTGTAGACCGTATTCGTTCAATTCGCCAGCATTGATAGGATTGTTTTCTGCGTCAGTTTGGAAATAAGGAATACCAAATGTGGCTCCTAGATCCATTTGACTAGTTAGCAAGTATACCTTACCTGCGTTAGCTTTGGTTGTGCCTGGAGCAGTGCCTGTTCCAGCTGAATTCATTTTGTCTTGTTGTGTAGCAACAATAATTAGGGGTACGGTTCCGGGTGCGGCCGGTGTGTAGAAACTTTCGTCTATTACGGTTACGCTTACGCCTGGTGAACTTAATTGAGCCATTGTGTTATCTCCATGAGTACATGTTCTTAATGTATTTATGGCAATTTGAATAAATGGATGGTTTATAACTAGGCAAAAAGGTTCAAAAAAGGCTTAAATAAAATATGAGACCATTATGTGGGTGCGGAAGAGCACCAGTAGCTGTTAATTACTACAAAAATAAACGACCATACTATAGAAGTCAGTGTGGTGCTTGTTTGCGGGGAGTCCTAGTGCCTAGATGGGCAAGTGCAGGTTACAAGATGAAAAACTCATGCGATAAATGCGGATTTAGGAGTCCGCATCTTGATGTGTATAATGTGTTTCATGTAGACGGTGACTTAAATAACTGCCACCATAGTAATCTCAAGACTGTGTGTGCAAACTGTCAGCGGATTCTACATAAAGAGGGTGTCCGTTGGCGACAAGGTGATCTTGTGCCAGATTTATAACACCTTTAACTTGGGTGTACAAGTCATCAATAGTTTCATTGTTGTCTAATACATGGTCAAATTTAGTGCCAACCCAAGCTGTTTCACTAGCATGGATTCCATAACTAGATAATTTTTCCTTGAACATTTCCAATCCGCTATTGGCATATTCTGCCACTTGATACCATTCAGGTTCAGGGCCACGGACCACACGAATAACTTTGCCTCCAGCGGCTTTAATTGATTTAATTTCGTTAGGAAAACGGCAGTCGCTAATAACAATATCGTCTTTACTATTGCGTAATTTATTTTCTAAACTGGCAATCCAAATATCATCATGGAATGCCTTGCGACATACTTCTGTGCCCCAGTATTGTAGTACCCATCGAGGAGTAAGATTAGGCATATCAAGTCGGGCACTCCACCAAGGATCTACCTGTTCACGCCATTCGCGGGCCATTTTTGTACGCCCTTCCAACATGGTTCTATCCCAACCAAATACTTGGGCTACTGCATCTTTCAAACTGTTGGCAAAACTTTCTCGTCTAAATCCATGAAAGTTAGTCAAATAATCGGCAATAGTGTCTTTGCCAGAACCAATAAATCCGCATACACCTATAATCATAAGAAACCCCGTAATGTAGTGCTAGTATATAACACTTTTATTACGGGGTCAATTAATTAATTACTCAATTATACTGGAACTTCTTCCCACTGTACTGAATAAGCTGTACCTGATGAACCTGAAGCGGCACTTAGGTAAAATTCTGCGTATGCACCTGGTGGAAGAATCAATGAACCTTCCAAATCATAGTATGCACCACCAACTGAAGCTGCCTGCGCACCAACAATAGTGTGAACTACTGGAGTTGTACCACCTGTGCTAGCCGCTGTACCAAAAGTTGCTACAGAGTAAGCAATACCTTGACCTTGTGCGTTTTGGCCGTTTACAAAAGCGTTACGTGTAGTAGCTAGTGTTGTGCTTGATGGAGGTTGTGTTGTAACACCAGTTGCTAGACCATATAGTGTAGCAGTTGGAGCAACAACGAATGCAAAACCTACTTTATTGATAACCAAGTTAACTGAGCTTGCTAATGGGTTGAATAATGCCAAACCTGTGTAAGCTGAACCTAGTGCAATAATACCGTTTGAAGCTGTTTGTGCGGCTGTATTTGCAACAAACACGTTACGACGGTAAGTTGTTTCGTAATAACGACCGTGTAGTTCGCTAACTACTAAATCGCCTAATTGTCCTTGACGGATTGCTGGGGTAGCGCCTGGTTGGTTAGAACCTGCTGGTGCGCCGACTTGTCCTTGAATTAACATTTATAAATCTCCTTAATTGATCGGGTTATTGTTGACGGTCTGCACGTCATTGCGTAACCCGTCGATATCGTCATTAATATTTAGCCCTTGAGCCAAAATAATGTTCATTACACGCAATTCTTGCAAGACTTGATCCATAGTTTCTTGCATTTTTTGTATTTGTCCACCGTATTCTGCAACGTTGTTAGACTCATAACCTGGCGCTGTGTCATAATAAACGTTGATTTTATCACTTGCATTTAGAGATGCTGTACTAACAGCCAGTGTAATTACACTACCGTTGATATTGGTAATACCTAATCCTGGAGCACCTGCAATATAAAGCGGTGTATTTCCTGTAACATCCATTACTGCATAAAGTTTGTCGATGTTAAAAATGCCTGGGTAAGCACTGAAATCCAGTGTACCTACGCCTGCGGCACCTGGAGTTAAAATTGGTTGAAATGGTAATAATTGTTTCATAGTTGTCCTTAGAGTGCTAGTTGATAGGCTAACATGGTAGTCAAGTTAGGTACTACTACTCCGTTTTGTTTTAGTGTTCCTGGGAAATTAGTAGTGCCAGTGCTGGATCCAACTGTCATCGTACCAGTTACACCAGCAAACAAGTTAACTGTACCGCTAGTTACGTTGGTTGTAATTGTTGCCGAGCCGCTGGCACCGTTGCCTAGTACACTAAATGTACTGTTGCCAGTGCTTTGTCCAACATAATATGTAACACCTGCCGCACCTTCATTAATTGTTGTGGCAGCTCCATAAGCATTTATAGTTGTAGCATTAGTATTGAATAGACTAACAGTACCAGTGCTTGCAGTTGTTAAAGTTGGATTGGTAAAACTTAAAACACCAGTTGTACTCAACTGCATCTGTTGACTGCCACCATTATAAAAACTCAATGGTAAATATGTTCCTGTACCGTTAACACCTGAAACTAGTTGTACATCAGTTGTACCATTTGTAGCAATTAAGATCTTACTAGCATTGGTTAAACTACTGCTGTTTGCCGCTTGCCATGAAGCCGCTGTTGCTGTGCCGTTTGGTACAACATATATACCTGGATTAGCATTAGTTGTTTTAGTTGTGAACACTGTGCGGCTGTTCACTGTGGCATTATCAAAATCGCCTGCTATCTGTACGCTAGATGCATAGGTAGTATTACCGTTTATTTGTGTAGAACCGCTGAGAGTAGTTGTGCCAGTTACTGTTAAACCATTATTGACTGTAGTTGTGCCTGTTGATGCGCCAATACTTACTGTTGTTCCTGCGCCAGCAAAATTAACTGTGGTAGCTGTTGTGTTTAGTAAGTTGAAAGATGTACTAGCAGTTGTTAGACTTGTACTAACTACTGGAGAAGTTAATGTCGGGCTAGTTGCAAATACTACAGAACCTGTTCCTGTTGCACCAGTAGATGTAACTCCTTCTAGTGACACATGTCCAGTGATTGTTGTTGTACCGCCACTGGTACCAATATTAAGATTCGTTGCGGCACCGCCAAAATTAATTGTTGTTGCAGTTGCGTTGAATAAATTTTGTGTAGTTTGTGTAGTCGTTACATCTCCGCCAACTGCTAGGCTTGTTAATGTGCCTACACTGGTTAAACTTGAACTAACTACTGTTGATTTTAATGTTGTACCAGCTAGACCGCTTGCGTTAGCTGAAATAATACTATTGGTTACAGTTGTACTGGTACCGTCTACTTTGACTCCGCCTAACTGTGTAGTACTAGCAATAGCAAGACTTATAGTTCCAGTACTGTTGACTATACCGCTGGTTGCTACTAGCGGAATAATTACGCCGCCTAGCTGAGTGTCGGTTGCTTGTTTCAAATCAATAGTAACTGCTACACTACCATTGTAGGTAGTTGCACCAGTTGCCAAAATACCATTACCAATGGTTAACACGTTGGCCAAATTAGCACCAATAGTGTATGTGCCGCCTAGACTTGCTGTTGTACCATTAATTGTTATTGAACTATTTGTCAATGATGAGTTGGCAATGTTTGTAATTGTGTTGGCACCACCGCTGATAGTCTTGTTAGTTAGTGTATCAGTAGTTGCACGACCTACCAGTGTATCTGCACTGGTTGGCAATGTTAATGTACCAGTATTAGTAATCGTGCTAATATTTGGTGCCGTTAATGTTTTGTTAGTTAGCGTTTGTGTGCCAGTTAGACTGACAGCATCTGTAATACCATATCCGCTAACAGTTGTTGGTAAAGCGGTAATATTGCTGAACGCCAGACTTGTGATAGGAATAGTAATGTTTGCACTACCATCGAAACTAACACCATTAATTGTACGGGCTGTGTACAGCTTAGTTGCTGTGGCCGCATTTCCTGTTGAAATATCAAAAGGAATTGTAATATTCTGACTACCATCAAACTGTACACCGTTGATTGTACGGGGTGTGTAAAGTTTTGTGGAGGTGGCTGCCGTTCCTGCCAACACATAGTTCTTCAGCGTGAGCAAAGTGGTGTTTTGGCTGGTTGGAGTACTGCCAACTGTGGCAGTAACCAAGGTCAAATTAGCATCTGCTAATGTGCTGGTTGTGGATAATTGCGAAAGTGTGGTGTAGGATGGCATAGTGTATTTATTGTATTTTGGTAATTATTAAGTACCTGTAGTTGTAGTTACTCCAGTATTTGTAATAGTCAAATTGTTGCTAGAACTATCAGCCAGTGTGCTGTCTGGCAAACTAAACAAGGCTAAGGTGTTGCTGTCAGTTTGTATAGTGCCTCTAGTAGCTGGTGTAAAGTAGTTTGTACCTACGGTGCTGCCAGTATATCGCAAGTTGTTGCTGATTCTAAAATCTCTTATATATCCTCTCCAACTACCAGAGCCGTTGTAGGCCACGTGCATCACACTGTTGAGCGGATTGCTTGAACCGTCGTGGCTTGCAGAGCCTGTAGCTGTACCTATACAATATCCATTCATATAAGCAGTATATGTTGTACTACTGGAGCTGGTGCTGTTCCAAGTGAAAGCATAGTGCATCCAAGTATTGACAGCGGGTGTGTATCCTGTGCCAGTTGCGGCTGTGACATTGACTGTACCTCCCGAGTTGGCAAAATGCAAGGCTCCAAGTGTATTAAAATAAGCACTGAATTCTGCATTTGATCCAATCCAGTCAAATAAACCCTGAACATAGGTTGTTAAATTGGCGGCATTACAGTAGAACCAACCTTCTATGGTGCATGTAGTGCTGACCGGTGTGGGATTGATATTAAAATATTGAGTTCCAGTTGTACTCAACATATACTTGCCAAGATTTTGTATGTTTATGTTGGTAATGTCAAATCCGCCAGTATTGGTTGCAGGATTTGCACCTACATCTGTTGTAGGAGCAGAATACAGGGCCATCCAAGGATTTCCGTTGATTCTAAACCACATTTTGTTGTTGGCCGCATCTACTGCCACATCAATGATGTCGTTGGGATTATATATTCTAGCTTTTCGTGTACCAGCATTAAAATCTTCAGCTGTACCAGCCGACGATGTGATTATGGTGCGGCCGTCGTCATATATACCAGCCGCATACGTGGCTGGAATGTTGCCCAAGCTGCCAGGCCATTGCCCTGTAGATGTAACGATCGATTGTTTAGCAATTCCAACGATTCCGTTGTCCGCCGCAGGCCACACAGCAGTATAGACATACTTAAAACTCATCATGACTTTGTCGTTCACACCGATAGCATAGGTAGTTGTAGTGGTATTATTACCGGTTAATGCTCTCATTGACAAATTACCGTTACTCAGTGTATTACCAGTACCATTATGTGCTGGATCAAACGTGGCATTGCTAACAAATGTAAATCCGCTCGGTACTGTGTAGGCGGTGGTGGTCTGTATGTCAAACCCAAGTCCAGCTCCGGTGTTGACACCAAAATTACATATGGCAAAATAATATTGACTGCTGGGATTAGCAGAATAGTATCTTGCGTAGTAGGCGGCCCACTCAGTTTGTATCTGTGCCAGGGTCAGCGCACCATTCCATACCTTGATAACACCAATGTCTGCGGGTGCGGCTTCTGTACCGCTTGCTCTGTTGAACAATCTCAATTGATTGGGTCCTCTAATGGAACTATTGGTTACTGAGTAGGCAGAGCTCAAAGGTTGACTGTTTGTTGCTGAATAGATTTTGCCCACACCTGATGTGTTGTCATACACTGCCCAGTCCAAATGCCATACAGTATCTGCTGTTTCTCCACTCAAGTTAATGGTGACACCATTGCTGTAATACACTTTGGGTTTACCATTATAGCCAGCCATGACAAAATCGCCAAGGGTTTCATTATTGGTATTGATTAAACGTCCTGAACTTGACGTGGCCAACTTATATGCCACAAATACTGTATAACTCTGGCTACCTGCGCCATAGTTTGGCCCACCGGCAATATAGTCGCCCATGGCGTCGCCTATATAAGTGCTTCTAAACACACCGCTGTTGGCGCTGTTCCAACTTATTCTACCATTGGTATTGCTAACGGTCAATGTAAAATTGCCAGTTGCGTCAGTTGACGCATTTGTAGGCACAGCAGAATAGTTTGCCGCATCTAAATTAAAGACCAAAGTAACAGGAGTCGGGCCAGCCTTGTGGCTCATGTTGTGCATTATTATACCAGTCATTATGTTAATCCTGTTCCGTTTATAAACCAGCTTGTACTGGTAACTTTAACCGCAGTGGCCATACCATATGCGGCCAGTGTTCGGCTTCCTGTTGTACCAGTACCACCTAAATACATGGTGTCAGTTGTTATAGCAATAGTGACTGTTGCTCCTGCTGCCGCAATAAATGCAATAGTTGTCCCAATAGGAAATGCTACACTACTATTGGCAGGAATAGTTACAGTGCATGTTGCTGTTACATAGATATGTTTTCCAGCGTCGCCTATAACAATAGGGTATGCACTAGAAACACTATTTTGAGGCATGCCTAAATAACCAATACTGGAAGCTGTACTAGACGTAGTAGCTGTTGCGGCAAATCCTATTACAGACCCTGTAAATGTTGGACCGGACAATGGCGCATAAGTTGTACTGGCTGTGCTAGTTGTTAGATAACTGCTTAGTGATGAAGTTGTGGCATACGAAGTCAGTGTGCTGGTCAAGGTACTTGATGTCACATAGGATGTCAGTGTGCTGGTCAAGGTACTTGATGTCACATAGGATGTCAATGCGGTCGTCAATCCGCCTGGACTAACATAGTCAGTACCGGCAACCGCGGCAGTGAGCGCATTTGCCCCATTACCCTTTACCATGCCACTGATAGTTCCAATAGGTGATTGATAGTCAGTACCTGCAACCGCAATTGTCAGTGCTCCGGTAGTAGTTGTGCTCTTAACAATACCAGTAGCTAGCGCACTGGTACCAGGAGCATAATCTGTTCCGCTAGTTGCCGCACTAATAACTGTGCCATTACCTTTTAGTAAACCCGTTAGTGTAGTTGCGGTTGCATTGGGACTACCCCAGGTTAAACTAGTTCCATTCCAAATCAACGCAGTGCCTGTTGTAACTGGAGCGGCAACAAATCCAGTAGTACTTGCGGCTGTTTGATAGGCCAACTGATTTGCACCACCGCTGGCCAAGTTGCTGGCTGTAGTAGATGTTCCGTTAAGAACAAATGTTTTAATTGTACTTAATGGAAGTTGTACTGTTGTAAGTGTGCTTGAGACGTTGGCGACTATTGCGGCGATTTCTGAGCCAGTTAGCGATTGTCCAAGACTTGGAAGGTCTGTAAATTTTGCCATAGATTATCCTATAACCATAGTCATAGGCGTTCCGCCTGCGGCATTGGTTTCTATTTCTTTTTCTAATTTGTCTATCATTTCCTTGCTTTCAGAAATTAGTGCAGTACCGTTAAGAGTAATGCCGCCTGAACCAGGTCCTGCAATACTAGCAAATTTGCTACGTGCTTGTCCTAGCATGCCTTTAGCAGTGGCCAGACTATAATCTTTCAACCATTGTTTTGCATACGGGTCTTGCAACAATACCCAGTCTGGACGAAAATTGTAACATTGAATTAATATCTGTTCGCCTTGAGCAAAAGGGCGTTGTAAAATGTCTATGATATGACTGGTGGGTTTCCATAAAAATTCAATGTAACTACCGAACATACGTCCAACTAATTTTTGATAGCCGGCAAATGCATCATAAGTTGCTAGACCGCCCATCATTGACCCTGACATCAAATATGTATTTGTATATGCCAAGTTAAAGGGTTCAAACAAAGTGCCGCCAGCACCGATACCGCTACGACTGCCAATAGCACGACGGAATACTTGGCGAACTGTAATAACTTCATCAGGTAATCTGTATTCATTTTGATCCTGTATTAATTCTAAGAACATATAGCTTTCTTCTACGCTGTTACTACTGCGTTGTCTATAGTAGGTTAGCGCACGATCTAGTGCTAGTTCTAAATGTGCAGGATCTAATTCTACTTCAACCATGCCATCGCCCAGCATTAATTTGATATATTCAAACACTTTATTGCGCTCAACTGTGCTGTTTGATTGGGTTGTTGATGGTAGTAAATCTGACATTTTTTGTTCTCCTATGATATTTATCACTACCATAAATACTATTATGCCACGATTATCCTTATACAGACCAGAAAAAAGCTCGGACTATAAATTCATAGATCGACAAGCCAGCGAGATGTTCCAAGTTGGGGGCACAGATGTCTATTTGCACAAATATTTAGGCACTAAAAATCCCACAATTGGTACCGCGGATCAGCCTATCTATGCTCAACAAAGCCCTACAAACATTCAAGATTTATTGTTCTTAGAAAATCGTGACAGAGCTTATGATAGCCAGATCTACAGAATTCGTGGTATATACAATGTACAAAATATTGACTTTAATTTGAGTCAATTTGGCCTGTTTATCGACAATGACACCTTGTACATGACTGTACACATTAATGATTTTATACACTACATTGGCCGTAAACCCATCAGTGGTGATGTAATCGAATTGCCTCATTTACGAGATGATTTTGCCTTAAATGATTATGATGTAAGTTTACCCAGATACTACGTTATTGAAGATGTAGGTCGTGCAAGTGAAGGTTTTAGTGCTACGTGGTATCCGCATCTATACAGATTAAAAATTAAAAAAATCACAGATGCTCAACAATTTGCAGACATCTTTAATCAGCCTGCCAAAGACGCCAACGGTGATCCTGATCCGTCTGGTAAATCTCTTAGAGATTTGTTGAGTATGCACAGTACAGAATTGTCTATCAATGATGCCATTGTTGCCCAAGCTGAAGCAGACGCTCCAAAAAGTGGTTACGAAACAAGACAATATTATACCCTGGCTGTTGATCCTAAGACTGGCAGCCCATTATTACAAACTGCTGACAGTGGATCCATGTTGGCCAGCGATAATGGTACTGAGGTAACTGCGGCGGCTGTAAATGCAGTGCCGCAACGTAGTGGTTATACTGGATACTTGTTAGGAGATGGATCTCCTCCCAACGGATATGATTTTGGATTTGGAATACAATTTCCATCTAACCCTGCCAAAGACGATTTCTTTTTGCGTGTAGATTTTTTACCCAACAGACTGTATAGGTTTGACGCAGATGTAAGCTCTTGGATTGCTGTAGAAGATGCAGTACGTATGAATATGACCAATAACGATACTAGAAATACTCTAAAGACTGGATTCATCAACAACAACAATTATGTTTATTTTGATGCTGTGGTCAGCGACTATGTAATATTGAATCAAGGAGATAGTGTAATTAATACTATTATTGATCCTAATGTAACTGGTCTGTATCTTGTGTTAAAATTGGAAGTTACCACACTACAATATGTTGTAGCCGATAATCCAACCATGTTTAGTACCTATCAATACGTAAGTCCTGCCGGCATAACCAGTAATAAAACACGTATTACACTACCAACTATTGGAAGTGTACAACAGACCATACCGGTTACAGGTCAATGGATTATAACGTTCTACAACACTAGACAATCTGAACGTCAAAGTCTTAGCCAAGCACTTAAACCTAGGGCAGATTTATAATGGAATTTTTTTACGATGGTCAAATAAGACGCTACATTACACAAACCATACGTGTGTTCAGTAATTTTGTAGTCAAGTACGGTGACGGTACGCTAGTTAGAATACCAGTCATGTACGGAGATGCTGATCGCCAAGTGGCCAGTATCATACGCAATAATAGCGAAAACAAAGTTAATAGTGTGCCTCGAATTGCAGTCTATGTAAGTTCGTTTGCCTTAGACAGAGATCGTCTAGCTGATTCCAGTTACGTAGGCAAAATACATATCCGAGAACGTGGCACACAGCTAGATTCTACACCTGGTAGTCCTACATATGGACAAATGATCTACAATGAAGATCAAGGAAGACAATATACTGTTGAAAGACTAATGCCAACTCCTTTCAAACTTACCATGAAAGTGGATATTTGGAGTTCTAGTAGTGAGCAAAAATTGCAAATTATGGAACAACTGTTAGTCTTATTCAATCCTAGTTTAGAATTACAAACTACAGACAACTACATTGACTGGACTAGCCTTAGCGTACTAAACTTAAACGATGTTACTTGGAGTAGTCGACAAGTTCCCGTAGGTGCAGATACTCCTATAGACATTGCCACTATTACTGTAGATGCTCCAGTATGGATTAGTCCGCCAGCTAAAGTCAAACACTTGGGTGTTATTACTAAAATTATTACTAGTATGTACGAAAATTCTACTACTAGCGGTACTTATATTGAAGGGTTAGGAAGCGATCCTATTGGCAGTACTACATCATTATCGACTATTTTAGATAAAGTAGTAACTGTACAAGGTCAAAACAATATAGAAGTTTACGGTAGTTCTGTTATATTATTACACCCTAATGAAAGCGTTATGCCCAATGAGCCCACTGCGGATCCAGCACCTGTAAGACAACAACCAGCGTTAGATTGGAATGAATTTTTAATTACTGCTGGTGGCAACTATGTTGCTGGTAGCAGTATGATATATCTACTCCAAACCAACGGGTCTTATGTAGTAGGTACATTTGCTCTAAATCCCTTGGATCCAGGAAAATTAAGTGTAAATTGGAACCCCGATTCGTTAGTTACAAACACCGGCATAGACAGTGCTGGCCTACTGGATAGTATGACAGGTTATAATGCCGCTGCCAGTTATAGAGCTAACAGCACAGGCACATTTGATGCTATCATTAATCCGTTAACTTATAATCCTGGAACCGTGTCTGCTGGTACACGCTATCTCATAATCGAAGACATTGGCAATGCGGCCAATACTACACCAGCTGTTGCTTGGGGTAATCTAGTCGCACATGCCAATGATATTATAGAGTGGACAGGTACGCACTGGAATGTAATCTTTAGTCACAGTCAATATACAACTACTATGGTCTGGCAAACGAATATATACACTGGTATACAATACTTATGGAACGGTGTTTCATGGGTTAAGAGTTACGAAGGTGAATATACGGCAGACCGATGGAAAATAGTATTATAAAAGAACAGATAGTATGTAGTGGCGCATTATTTTATGCTAAATCTACACGACGATTTTTACTATTACAAAAAGCCGCAGGTAAACACGAAGGAACTTGGGGACTAGTTGGTGGTACTAATGTGCAAGGAGAAACACCTTGGCAGGGATTGCAACGAGAAATACAAGAAGAAATTGGTCGTTGTCCTGATATTATAAAAACTATCCCATTAGAAACATTTGTATCCAATGATAAAGTATTTAATTTTCACACTTACTTGTGTGTTATTGAAAAAGAATTTGTGCCTGAACTAAGCGATGAACATCAAGGATGGGCTTGGTCAACCCTGGATCGTGCGCCTAAGCCACTACACCAGGGTCTACGTAACAGTTTTAGCAACAAGACTATTCGTACTAAACTTCAAACAGTCTTTGATGTAGTTGATTTAATGTAATGTTGGTTTGTCGCCAAATCGATCCATTTTAGCTTCTTTTAACTCGTCCACAATTTCTTCCATATCGTCGTCTCCGATAGTTTCGTTAACGTCAGTTGCTTCAAATACTTGTGGCGCAGTCTCATCTAACTCTACTTCAAAATTTATAAATCTAAGATAATGGAAAAAGAACGCCTTTAGTTCTTCAATGTCGTTATCCGTAGCATCAACAATGCCATGATACTCTACAAATTCTTTTACAGAATTGGCCAATAACGCGGCTTTGATCTGAGGATAATACCAAGTAAAATTCTTTGTGTTTTTATAAATTACATGCACATCAAATTTAGCCAGCTCTTGTTCATCCTCAATTTTTTCTTCAGGGCCAAAAAACTCAGCTTGCCATGCTGTTGATATAATGTCTTTTTCTGCAAGGTCGTCTTGCCAATCTTTAATTTCTGTATTATCTGTGCTCATGTGCTCTCCAGGGTTGCAACTATTTAACTAGATCCGAAATAAGTATACTATAAAGTGGAGTAAAAATATGTTTTCAAGAATACAAGATTTAGATCGTTACAAACTTGATTGTAAACGATTTACCCTAGGAATACAAGGCCAATCGGACGATGTTGCCAAAGAAGGTCAAAAACTATTTGAAAGTTTGAAACAGTCAGTTGAAGATTTTGACAACACTACTCGAGGACTTATAATAAAAACTGAAACTGGTGCCCATTTGGATCACGTGGCCGCACAAGACCGTGTGCGCGAAGCTAAAACAGCCATGGAAACATGGATGCTGACCTATGCGCCAAACACCCATGTAGAAGAAGTTATCCAAGATTTGGCTAAATAATAGCAATAAGCGGAGATTCTTAAATGACGACTCAAACCCAACAAGGCGTAACTAATACCAATCAGATAAATCCTGGCTTCCCTATTGTAGGTGGCGACGGTGCTGGTAGTAACTTAGTTATTAGATCAACCAGCAACGGCAACAAGGGTGCTGTGATATTCGATGAAGCAACATCCAGTTTTGGACCTAATTCAGGTGCAGTACAGGCGATTGGTGGTATTGGTTCTCAGAATAACGTGTCCGTAGGAGGACAGTTTATCAACATGCCTTATGGCTATAGTGTGAGCAACGTCATTATTCCGCCAGGCTTTGGCGGTGACTACAGAGGTTACTATAATCTAGTTCCCACAGGTGCTACCAGAGTATATTCAAGCTATACTGTAACATTTAGTGCAATGCCTGCACAAAATGCACCCCCTTTTATTGTAGGTCAATCAATAACTGTATCAGGCGTAGTTCCAGTAACTTACAACGGTGTTTATACCGTAACAGCGTGTACAACTACTTCAGTTACATTTGCAGTTAACTATACAGATCCTGGTGTTATTACTACTCAAGGATTTGTATTCCAAACAATCAGCGGAGTGAACGCACCTAGCATTACCGTACAGGCACCACAGTTGCCTAACAGTGCTCCAGCAAGTATTAATCCTGTAATGAATAATCAAACACTAATGGTTACAGCTGGTACTAACAGTGCAGGAACTACCACATTGACATTTGTTAACCCATATGGTAGTGCAACTATTCCTCCATTTGCAGTTGGTCAATATATAAGAGTACAAGACGTTACTCCTACATCTGGTACTATGAACGGTGTTTATGCTGTCACAGCATGTACAGCTACCCAAGTAAGTTATCTATCAACAGCAAGTGGTCCAATTACACAACAAGGTACAGTAAGTAGTGGTTATGTTGTTGGAACTAACGTGGTATATCCTGGTACTGGATATACTCAACAACCACAGATTACGTTTTCTGATCCGGTAGCTCCTGGACAAACTGTATATTATCAAGCTCAAAATGGATTTGCACTAGGCGCAGTTCCACAAAGTCTTGCTATTACTGGTCTATCAAATGCTACTGGTCCTATTGCGGCTACAGCAAACACTAGTATAACTGCTGTAAGCGGTACTACAGTTACCGTTGCTAGTACTACTAACTTAAACGTAGGACAGCCTATCCTAGTAGCTGGTGTGTCAGGCGGTATTCAAAACGGTCTATATAACGGTGTATGGTATATTGCGTCACTTAGCCCGTTTACACTGGCTACAACTTTACAAAACGCTTTATGGAATTTACCTTACACATTTGGTAGTGGATCTATGACAGGTACAGTTACAGTTACTAGCCAAATACCTACTTATATCTCACAAGGATTTGTAACATTTTCATTTTCCAGCCTTGGTAGTAGTATTGTGCCTTTTTATCCTGGTCAACAAATACAGATACAAGGTACTGGAACAGGTATTGCAGGTAGCGGAAGTTATAATCAGTACAACGGTACATGGATTGTTTGGACAGCTTCCAACACTACAGTTACTATCAGTACTGGTGTAACAGGTTCATTAAGTGCTAACGGTACTGTAACTTCATTGCCAAATGCTTGTCCAACATTGTTTATTAAAGCTCCACAGAGTAACGGACAAGTTTATTACTATCAAGTAAGCTATCCAGGTTATTTAGGAGCAAGTACTCCTACTCATACAGTAGGTCTTGCTGTTAATGGTACCGCAGGTTTAACTTATGTTGGTTCTGTTGCTACTGGTCAATCAGCTATTGGATACAGCGGCATTATTACAGCAGGTGCAGTACATCAAGTTGGTGCAGTAACTAATATTATAATTACCTTTGCAGGAACTGGCTATACTGCTCCTCCGCAAGTATTACTAAGTGGACCACAAGTTGCTGGTGGACGTCAAGCCATAGCAACAGCTACAGTTGCTAGCGGTAGCATAACTGCTATAAACATTGTTGATGCAGGATCTGGTTACTTATATCCACCAAGTGTAACATTTGTTGGACAGGGCGGTCAAACTGCCGTGGCCAGTGCTACAGCAGTTATTGGTAATCCTGGAGAAAAACCAATTGTATCTACACTAGTTCCTCAAGTGGCATTTGGTTCAGTCAGTGCTAATACCTATGTGCTAGACTTTGGACTGAACGGACATAATGTGGTATTTTTACAAACAGCGGCTTCAAGTACGTTCTACTTTGATAACTACGCACAAGGTTCTCCAAACGCAACTCCTTATAACAAAGGTTTTCCATTGGGACGCAGAATCATTCTTTATGTAAAGAATACTAGCGGTAGTGGTATTACACTAACATTTAGTAACTTGCAGGCAAACAACGCTGGTTCAACTGGTACTACTCCAACACTAGCGGCTAACAAAACACTGAAAGTAGAATTCATTGTGTTAAGTCAGGGTAGTTTGTTAAATCAAACTGGAGCAGGATATGCTGGTGGTAGTATACACGATGTATATGCTACAATGACAACAACCTAAACAACTATGCTTAAACAAAAACCCGCTAAGGCGGGTTTTTTGTTGACTAAAATTTTAATTTGTGCAGTTGTATAGTCACAAAAAAAGGATCTTTCGATCCTTTTCTTGTATAAGCGTCGTTGATTACGCTTGTGATTCAGTCCATGAAATACGACTGAAAATTGGGTTTGCATAACGTGTATCCAAGTTAGTTGCAAACACTGTGATAACGTCTGGACCGTCTGGGAATACACCGTCACCGCCAAATACGCTGTTACCTAAGTCTTTAACAACTGTCATATCAGCACTTGTTGAAGTGAAGAATGTACCACCTGAAGCGTTAGCGTAGAAAGCTAGGATAATATCACCACCAGTTACGATATCACTTGGGTTGTGATAGATAACTTGACTTAATGATCCTGAACCTACGCTGTTAGCTGTCCATAGTGCTGGAGTAAACGCAACACTTGCACAGTTATACTTAACTGTAATCAAGAATGGTCCAGCGTTGAATACGTCCATCTGGTACAACTTGGCTTGCATACGTAGAATAACGTCACGTACACCAAAGTTACGAGCAAAGCCGTTTGAACTACTTGGGCTTACACGCATACTAATCAATGGTGATGTTTGGTTAGGCTGTACAACCGCCGCTGTCTGACGTGGTGTTGTAAACACATATGAAATATCGCCGTCAAAACGTCCGTCCATAATAGCTGACACACCCCAGTGTTGTACGTTTGGTGCTAACAAGATGTTAGAATTCAAAGCGTTACTTAATGGATTACCAGTATTGTTATAGCTGTAGTGTTGGCTAGCTGTTGGGTTACCACGGTTAATCAAGAACACAGTTTGTGGTCCGCTTGTACCAGTAGACGCAATGTTAGTATATGCAGTTGTACCGCTGATACCAACAATCTTAACGTTTACATAGTTCCATGCTGGATGTGCCGCTATTGTACAACCAACAAACAACTGAGCCGCAATAGTTGCACTACCAATAGTAATTGCATTTGAACCTTGTGTTGTTGTAACACTGAATCCAGCACCGCTTGAGTTCACTGAACTTACTACTGAACTTTCACGATAGCAACCAATCAATTGATTAGCACCAATAACTACAGTTGGAGTACTAGTATAGCCATAACCTGCCGCTGTAACAATAACTTGTGTCACAGAACCGTTAACTACTACTGCACGAGCTTGAGCTCCTGCACCGCCACCACCAAAGATATTCACTGGTGGAGTACTGGTATAACCAACACCGCCTGATACCACTGGAATACTTGTTACACCGCCACCACTAACTACAATAGTACCTGTTTGAGCAACTGCTGTTAGACCTGCAAGTCCAGTTGCCCATGGAGCACTAGTACTCTGTGGAGCGAATGGAACTGAAATATTTTGGTTAACTGCATCTGGGTTACCAGTAAGTTTTTGTGTTGTTTGAGCTGCCACACCTGTGTAGAAGAACAATTCGCCGTCGATAATTACTTCGCCGTTGAACATCTGTCCTTTATCACCAGTACTGCTTGGCATAAAGTAACGACTTGCATCATACAAGCTGATAGTACCTGCACTTGGGCTTGCACTCATTGTGTAACCAGTTGAAGGAATATCAACAGTAATTGGGCTACGTGCTGGAGCATTAACTGCTTCAAAACGGCCTGGCAAGTTACCTGAGCGTTGGAACGCTAGATATTCACGGTTACCGTGTTGTACCTTGTGAGCGTACACGATATCACCGTTAACCATTCTAACTCCCCAACGGATAAATCCTGCACCGTACCATGTGTAGTCGATGTAGATCATCTGGATCTTAGTGTGATCCATGTTAAATCCTGTTGGTCCTGTGCCGTCCATAGTATCCAAGTTGAACTGGAACTGTGGAGTACGTAGCTCACGTACCATGTATTTCTTAACTGCAATATCTTCAGCAAACATCTTAGTAGTACCATATGTGCTGATAACAGTTGAACCTGTTGTTGTACCAGCTGTTTGATACTGTATTGTTGAACCGTCAGATGCAATGTTGATGATTGGCCACATACCGTTTGCGTTGGTTTGTGTAGCACCTACTACAAATATACGTGATCCAAATACCAAGTTAGTAGCACTAGAAACTGTACCACTTAAACCCTGTGTAGTTACAAATGGTGTAAACAATGTGATTACGTTTGTACTTGTGTTGATACCAGTTACAAATGTATTCTGTTGAACGTTTGTACCAGTAACAAAACTACCAATTTGAATACCAGCAACGGTGTTCATCGTTAGTGTAGTTGCACCAGAACTTGCACTTGAACCGCCAGTAGCAATAGTCAATGCATACAATGTTGTGTTAGCTTGGAATGCCAAACTACCAGTAACGTTAGTAGTAATTGGAGTGTTTAGAATAACACCAACACCACCAACTGCTAGACCAGCAACCACACAGTTACCTGGAACACCAGAACCAGTAATAGTCATACCTGGAGCAATACCGTATGTAGTATTTAGGCCAATAACCTGTGTACTTGTTGTATACAAAGCGGCTGATTGATAACCTGGAACTGAACCAATAATCAATGTGCTTGCAGTAGTTGTAAGAATCACCGCCTGGTTAATGTACAAGTTAATTGTCAAGTTAGCACCGTTGTTACCAGCTGTGTTGGTAAATGATGAAACCTGTGTACCGTTGGCAATAATACCTTGTGCCATTGAACCGCCAGTTGCTACAATGTTCATACCACTTGCTGGACTGTTATAGAATGCAACAACAATGTTAGCTGTAGTAGCTGTTGTAATACCCTGTGTTAGTGGAACAACTGTTGAGCCTGAAACATAAGTTGAAGCAACAAATGTGTTAGCTGGCAAATAACCTGCACCAGTAATAACAACTAGTTGTCCTGGTTGGATACTTGTAGCACTAGCCACTGTGATAGTTGTGCTGTTAACAGCAGTAACTGATGGAATTGAAGTAGCAACGATCTGTGGAATAGTACCTTGTAACTGATATGCACCTGTTACACCTACACCGCCTGAGCCAGCTGTACCACTACCTACTAGTGAAGTAAATGTAATACTTGTTGCTGTTGCTGTAGTCTTCATCTGTACTGTTGCAGTATTTGTGCTAGAACCAGAAGTAATATATGCAAATGGCAAGCCTGCTGTACCTGATGCCAACGCTGGAGTAGCCGCACGATATGCTGGAGTAATGTTCAACACGTTATCGTTAACCACCTGGTTGACTTCATAAGTTTGTCCACGGATAATAACTTTATCGCCTGCTTGTACTTGTTTTGTATACTGTGAACCAGTACCAATAACAATAGTACTACCAGTCAACACGTTGATTGAACCACGCATGATAGTTGTACCGTTACGACGAACAGCGTTCAAGAATGAACCATCATATTCGTAGAAGAAACCGTTTTGATCATCAAATAGTCCAAATCTAATGCATGAACCTGTTGCATAACCAACTTCAACTGAACCAATACCAACGCCTGGGTTGGTATCTGTTGGGCTACCGCTCAACTGTACACCAAAGCTACGTGCTGTTAGTACTACTTGTGGGCTTACACTATATGTGTTGTTATAGAAACCCATATCGGCAACTGCACTGGCGCCTGCCGCTGTAATGTTACGCAAGTTAACAATCGCACCGTATTGTAAACCATGGTCTTGATCTGTTGTAATTGTTGCAATGTTACCAGATACAGTAATACTAGCAATATCAAAGTTTGGTTTGAATGTTGCACTAGTTGAGAACTGAATTCCCTTACCAGCTTGGTAACGGAAATAACGACGTGTTTGACGCAATGCTTGAGCACCCGCCACTGGGTTACCAGAGAAAATACCGATACCGCCGTCACCTGAACGTTGGATTTGGAATGATTCTGGACGAGCATATACTACTGTAGTGTTCTGCAACACGTTTGCACTTGGCTGGCTAGTTGGAACACCGGCTGGCACGTTATATGTGAAAGTGTATGGGCTTGGTACACTTTGAATGTACTGTGGACCGTTACCGTTAGTGATAGCAGTTTGTAAACCACCTACGTAGATAGGAGCACCTGGTACAAAGTTATGGTTACTATAAGTAGTAATTGTGATTGTACGACCGTCTGAGCCAGTTGTTATTGCGCTGATAGGCACAATACTTCCAATGCCGTAACCTGCCGCATAGTATCCGCCAACGAATGCAGTAGTTTGTGCTTTTTGCAATTGGTTTGCGTTGAACTGCTGGTTAATTTTTGGAAAATATGAAAATGCACCTTGGATCTGACTAACAAATGCCGCTACAAATGATCCGTCGCAATATGGTTCGTTTTGTGTTTCAGCAATTAGAATTGGTGTACCTGGTGTTAAGTTAACACCGGCTGCTGTGATGTTGTTAGATACTTGGAATGCCGCATAGCTTGGGTTAGCCGCTGTACCTGGTAGAGCACCAATTGTAATGCTTTGTACTGTATAGCTACCAGTTGTACCTGTTACAGGGAATGTAAACTGTGATGTGCTTGAACTTGCAATAGCGTAACGGAAGTTACTGAACTGAGTGCTTGTACCGTTGGCGTCCACAATGTACACATATGAACCAGCATATGGAGCACTAGATAATGAAAGTCCAGTTACAGTACCAACGTTAGCGTTGATGCTGACTGCATAGTTAAGTAGTGTGAATCCAGCTCCACCGTAGTTGATTGATAGAACTGAGTTACTGGTGCTGGTATAGATACTAGCATGCCAGTTTTGTGTTTGGAAGAATTCCCACTTGGTTGGTTGGAATGAGTATTCAAAGTCAGTATCAATCAAACTTTGTGGTAGTGTTACACGTAGTTTGTTTGTAGGATCTTGAAGAGCTTCTGCTGGAGTAAATGTTTCCACATACTCGTCAATCATGATCTGTAGTTTATCAGTTGCATTAAACGCCGCTGTATTGGTGTTGAAGCCTAATACAATAGTTGTTGTTCCTGCACTTGCACCCCATGACACTTGACCTGCTACTGCTGTATAGCTAGTAGCTTTCAATGTTGTGTCTGAAAAGTTATATAATACGGTATTGTTGGTGACGTCAGTGATCAGAATCAATCTTTCTCTTGGTATGTATCGTGGAATTACGATAGTGGCGGTCGAAGGAGTGAATGTGTATGCTGTGTCAACTAATATTTTTCTTGCCATTTTGTTATTTCTCCAATATTTAGGCTTAAGTTCCTGTTGCTATATCTAGTGCAGTGAAAGGATAAGTGGTGTAAACTGGGTTAGTTACGTTACCTATCATTACTATTGCACTAATTATATCTCCATACTGCGGTGGACTTGTAAAAACAACTTGTCCAGCGGTTACTGTGTAATCGCCGTATCGTGTCAATGTGTTCCACACTGGTCTACTATTATTTAGCCAAGGTTGCTGATATACCCCATTTTTATGCACTAAAAGCTGAACAGGGTAAGTTACGCTTACCGCATTTCCGTTGTTTGTAGGGCTAAAAACAGTGGTTCCGCCGTTTATTGTGTAATTGGCGTCAGCGCCTCGATTCCAACTGTCTAACTGTGTGATGTTTGGTAAACTGCTACTAATGTTTGACCATGTAGGTGCTATAGTACCTGTTACTGTACCTGCACCCAATGTAAATCCTGTATTACCTAAATTGCTACCCGATGTGGTATATGTTACTGTAGTAGTTGAGCTAGCTGTAACGGTAAAGCTACCATTATAGCCTACTGGTGTTAGACCGGCTACGTTGATAGCTGATCCTACGCTGAACAACACATATCCAATGCTGGCAAATGTTAAAGTAGCTGTAGTTCCTGAACTGGCTACACCAGTTACTGCTATTGATTTGCTGGCGCCGTTGGTAATCAATACTTGCCCGGCTGTGCCAGCACTACCACCCATGCGCAATGCGCCTGTCATGTTAACATCGCCGCCAACATCCAACTGATATGTTGGAGTCATGTTGTTGACACCAGTTTTACCTGTTGATGAAATTGTGACTGAATCTAATGCATTTGTTGCCGCATTTACTTGTAAGCGAATTGCGTTGGCACTATAAGTTCCAATTGCTAGATCGGTAGTAGCAGATGCTAAAACGCTATATCCGGCGGCATTTAGTGAACCAATACCATATGCTGTACTGTTATAGGTTGTAGAGTTGATACCTAATTCTACATAGTTAGCACTTGCGGTACCAGCATTGTTATAGGCAACAATGTTTGCACTTGCATTATTACCAGCATTGGCATTTTGAATTGTAATCTGATTGTAATTATTGGTGTTGGATACAAAACTGGCTAAAATATTAACATCGTTAAATGTCTGTGTACCAACAGTGATAGCACCTTGATTGCTTAAACTACCTGTTCCAACACTAACTGATAAACTTGTCAGTGTTCCAACACTGGTCAAACTTGAGTTTAATACTGTTGAATTTAATGTTGCGCCAGTTAGTGTACCAGCTGCCGCTGTAATTGTACTTGTTCCACCCAATGTTAATGTTGAACCGTTAACAGTAATTGTGCTGTTGGCCAACATTGAATTGCTAACGCCACCACCAGCCAATGCTGATTGAATATTAGCAGTAGTTGCGTACTTGTTGGTTGTTCCTTGAGAAATTTGATCTGTAGTTAGAACAATAACACCAGTTTGATTATTAACACTTGTAATTGATTGAACAAAAGTAAAAACACCGTTAGCACTATTATAAGTCAAAGAATTGCTAGGATCACTAACACTCAATTGATTTAGAACATTTGACGATGTCAAATAGTTAACGTCGTTAATAAATGCTGATATGTTAGTAGGCTGTGTATAACTAAACACACCTGTACTGCTGTTATAGTTGATACTACCAGTAGCACTAACTGAACTTCTTGCACGAGACTGTGTAAAATACTGATTGCTACCTTCTGATACACTAGTAGTAGTCAAACTAGGTGTATAGTTGGCCACTGCTGTGGTTACAAACGCTGTTGTAGCCACCTGTGTTGTATTTGTGCCGGCTGTAGCTGTAGGAGCTGTAGGTGTTCCTGTAAATGCTGGACTTGCCAAAGGTGCTTGAGCAAAACCACCAACCGTTGTACCATCGTGTACTACTAGGCTGTTAGTAGTTGTGTTGACAATGACCTCGCCGACTGCACCAGTAAAGGTAGCATTGTCTGCTGTGGTTCCTCTGCGTAATTGTAATGTGGTTTTTGCCATCTTATTTTCCTAAAAATTTTAATCGCCCAACATGCTGTGCATGGTAAAACGTGGAACACCGTTGTTGTTACTTGTAGTTTGTACTTTGTAATACAAATAGATGTAGTTTACACCGCCCTGTATTCCTGTCGAGACGTTGTTACTAGTACCGTCTACACCGCAGAATAATACTTGTCCGTCATCTGTAATGAATCCTGACAAATCATTACCTGGTACGCCAAAGCCCATAATGGTTGTTATTCTCACGTTGCTAGGCATACGTGCTGGCCAGTAGTGATACCATCCACCTGTTTCTGGATCTTGTGTTTGATCGTTGCTAGATACTGCGGCAGCTTGTGAGCTATATCCTAAACTCAAACTACCATAACTGTTGGTTCCCTGACCCCATACGCGACCGCTTTCATCCAACATCATAATAGTAAATTGGCTGGTGGAAGTTGCGCCTTGATTACCCTGTTCATTGTTAGTAATAGTCACTACGTTGCGCGGACCACGAATCAATGCCCATGGACCAGTAGCGCCTTGAGCGTTAGTACTGTAGTTGCTTGACTGTGGAGAAATAGTATTTCTTCTGTTGTCGCCCATACCGTAGGTTAATCCTGTGTCTTTTTCACGGATGAACACATTGTTTGAATAAGCATCGCCTAGAATCCATACATTTTCTACCTGTTTAATATTATAGTTGGTAGTTTGATACTTAGTGAATCTATTTAGATAGTTACCTGCGCCATTGGTTACCTGCGCCGCAACTGAATACATAGGAGTTAATGGGCTCATCGCTTGAGGTATTGCACCAGCACCAAATAAACTGCCGTCGTTAGTTAGTATTAGTACCCAACGGTTGTTGGCTCCAGTATAATGAGCAAATGTCATCTTTTTAATGCCGCCAAATTTCTTAAAGTCAAATGGCACACGAGTAGGTATATCTCTATAGTTGTTGGTACTAACTTGCCCACCCATACCTAATTCGCCTGACCAATCTGATCCCCAACCCCATAGGTCACCGTCTTCATCTATGGCTAATACTGATCCTGTATCACCACCAAATGCAATAAAGTCAACAATCTTTTTGTTATCAAAAAATACGCCTGGAATTCTGATAGGCTGTGTTTGGTTTACATAAGAACCAGTGATAGTAGTGTTAGTTGTTGTTGCACCTAACCCTAGTTGTCCTGATTGGTTGTATCCCCATGCCCACATACTGCCATCGCTACCCAGTGCATACCATGACAACTGTAACGAACTTTGTAGACCTGATCCTGAAGAATCAACTTTAACAATCTTAGTTTGATTAAAACTGCGAGGTAGTGTGTCGCCTAACCAACCAGTTGTACCTACGTTGGTTACTCGGGTAGTGTTGTTGTATTGGCTAGTACCTGAATTGCCTGCTTGGCCCGATGCATTGTTATATCCTGAAAAATAAACTTCACCATTGTTAAATACCCAGCATGACTGGTTAAATGTTCTTACCCATTGAATGCATCTTGGAGGCAATCCATCTGGTGTAGGTAACCATGTGTTTGGTAATGCGCCTAGTCCTAAACTAGAAGCATTATCAGTAGAACGTAACCAATCTACAAATGTAAATGTAGCAGGTTGCCAACTATTTGTGTAATCTCTAATGCCTCGACCTACAGCGTTAAGGGACACACTAGACCAGCCGTTACTATAAGGAACACCGTCTGCTCCAATCCAATTTATAGTATTACCATCTGAAACTTGTGTATTTGGATAGTCACCATTGTTACGAGTCCAACCTAAAGGTTGATGGTTAGCAAAAACTGTGGCATACAAACGTCTAGAATCTCTGCTAGGGCTTTGAAATACTCTTACCCAATAGGTAGGATCTTCTGGATGTGTGTTACGTACAGGAGCAAAGTTAAAAAATACTGTAGGCGCTGTTTGATAGCCAATACCTGGGCTTGTTATTACCACACCGGTAACTGCACCTGTTGGTGATATAGTGGCATATCCTTGAGCGCCAAAACTGCCTCTCAAGCTGTCAAATCCAAATGTTACCAGTGGAGCTTGACTGTAACCAGTACCTCCGTTAGTTATGATTACGTTAACAATACTGCCTTGGCCGTTGATAACTGCTGTTGCTGTTGCGCCTTGGCCTGGCATACCAGTATACATATAAAGATCGCCACCGTAACGCACTATGTCGCCATACACATAAACTCTGTGAGGCGCCCAACCACGTTTGAACTGATTACCACGTACAATCAAACGGAAATATTGTGTTTCTAGATCAGGACGCTTGTCTACAAAATAAATTTCAGGAGTTCCAGTGTAAGAGGATTGTGTATTAACATCCTTTTCCATGGCAATTTTCCACTCGTCTTGAACGTCTTGCAAGCAAACATAAGCGGCATTGTTATATTGTACTATATCGTTCTTTTTGTACAGTGTAGATGATTGCCATTGGCCTCTGTAGCTAAATTTGAATTGAGAAACGGTTAATCCCATGATGTTGTCCTGTTAAAATCCTAGATTACTTAGGTAATCGTCGTGTTCTTTTTTAAGTGCTGTTAGTGTATCTATAGTATATTTATCGCCAACTGCTAAGTTGGTTAATACTGTAAATAGATCCATGGTCAGCTTGCTTTTAATATCTTGTAATTCTTCTCTTACTACCCATAGTTTGTCTTTTACTGAATCAAGGTAGGCTTTGTCTGCTGGATCAGTGACATCGTATATTTTCATTTGAAATTTTTCATCGTTGTCAGCTGGTATTACCACAGCAGTATCAAAACTATAAAACTCCTTGTCGTCCACAGTGCCAAGCAATTTATAACTGACTTTAGGAATAAATCCGTCAAGATGTTCAGCATCTTGAAAGCCAGTTAAATCTCCAGTAATGTGACTAAGAATTTTTCTCATGTTACCTTGCATATTGTATGTTAGTTGGCATGAATACGCCTAGGCCTTGTGTGCCGCCGCTAACGTTCAATAGGAATCCTGTAAAAGACATACTATCTGCTGTAGTTACAGCCACGTTACCGTTGCCTTCGCCCCAAGCAAATACTTGGCCACTATCAGCTATAGCAAACATGGCATGTGGATAACTTTGATCAGTGTTGCCCCAACCGCTAGGCATAAGTTGTACTAGCTTGGTTCCAGGTGGAACATAAGTTGATACTGGATAGTATGTGCTACCACTTTCGTCAACTGGATTAGATGTACCGCCAGGAACGCCAGGGTTGCCTAGTTCGCCATAGTAATTATAGCCTTGGCTGAATACTTTGCCGGAAGCAGTTAAAAATGTAATGGTTCTGTAAGCGCCTGAACTGGCAAGATGTATAAACACATCTACCACGTTTACAATTCCTTGACTGCTACCTAATGTTAATGCTAGAGGATTATTTGTTGATGTTATCAACTGTCCAGTAGCAGGTGTAGTAGCACTGCTATAACCCAGTGTGTTATTTCCAGAAGTTAAAGTAGAACTAGCGCCACAGATATAAGTTTGGCCGTTTACAGCTCTTACAACGTTTTGTACAAACGCAGAGTTATCACTACTCCATAATAGCCAAAAGTTTGTGATAGAACCGTTGATACCAATTGTTGATTTAGTTAATTGTGTTCTGGTAGAAGCAATAGCATTACCAGAAGCTCCGTATGCATCTGCACCAGTTTGCCACAAGAAACCTTGACCATCTAGTAACATAAACGTAGCATTAGAACCTACGTTGGCTGCTTGCCATTTGGTAATACCAAGACTAGTAGTCGGTGTCCAGTTTGTCATTTGTGTTGGACGATATCTAGTGTTAGTATCGTTAGTACCCAATTGGCTTGCGGCATTATAGCCCCATGCATACAAGTTGTTCTGAGCTGTACGTGCATAACTAACGCCTGAACCTGCTGGGCCCATTGCCAATATGTCTATCACACGCTCGTTATTGAAATATGTACGTGGCAAACGTTGTGCGGTCCACATATCACTTGTGGTACCTAATCCCAATTGACCTACGTTGTTTGCACCCCAAGTCCATACGTTACCTTGATCATCTAATGCTAATACATGGTGTGCATCACTAGCTGGGCCATAAGGAGCTGAAATTTTAATAATTTTTACATCGTTAAGACCAATTACACGCTTAGGCATACCAATATTAGTGTTATCACCTGTACCCAAGTATCCTTGTGAATTGTTTCCGTTGCCCCAAACTTCACCGTTATTAAACAAATAGTGAGCCCACTGATATCCAGCTTCGATTTGGATGCAACGTGGCGGCATACCATCTGGGGTAACTAGACGGCCTGGACCGCCATTATCACGACTGTTCCACCAATCAGCATGATTGAATGTTATTTCTTGCGGGAAACTAATTTGTATAGGAGCAGTACCGTTACCGCCGTTAGCTGTGTTATTTAATCCGTTATTATAAGTATCGCCAGTGCCGTGTTGATACACGCGACCAGAACGACTGATCCACTTCATACTTTTACTATGATTACCGTTACCGCTGTTTCCGTGTGGATAAGGCCAGTTGATTGGTCCTTTGTTCATAAACCAGCCCACACTATTGTGTTCTGTTCTACGATCTCCGTTAACCAATAGCATCCAGTTATGCCCAGCACTGCCAGTTATAGGATTAGTTGGGAATGATCCAATTGAATCTGCAAGAGCTAGATAAGTTGCTCCTTGATATTCTACTATATCGTTATAGTAGTACTGTGTAATTGCATTATAGGCTCCTTGGAATCTATAGCCAGAAGTCAACTGATCCCAATACTGATATCCTCTAAATGACGGAGTCACAGTAATTGCTGGTTTAGGAGTTAAAGCGGCTCCGCCATATCCTGTATCAGTAGCTGAGAAATAATATAAAGTACCAACCAAAGAGCTAGGTAAAATTACATCTAATACACCATCAATGCCAGGAGTTCCATTATATTGATATGTATAAGTTGTAGAACTAGTGCTTAGTTCTACACCGTTAGTTCCAAAATAACCATCTGCTGTAGTTGATAAAGCAAATCTGTGTGTAAGATTGCTGTTATCTTTCTGATAAAATCTATAGTGAACGTTAGCATATAATGTTAAACTTGGGTAAGCTCTACCGTCTATAAAAAAGTAGTTAACGTTACTGACGGTTCCTACAGTTACATAAAACACGTTGATTTCATTTGCATCCACTGTTTTTGACAAAACATTTGAACGATCTCTTTTACCTGGGCTAAATTCAGTGCTTGTGCCAACACCGTGACCTTGGGTACAAATCCAAACAGCGCCGTTGTATGCCACAATATCGTTGGGCAAATAGCTGTTGCTAGGACTCCAAGTACCTCTCCAAAGTTGTTTAATTTTTCCTAAATCTAATGTTGACATTTTTATTTTCCTTAATCAGTCAGTGGTATAGTCATGGATTCTGCGTTGGCAAAGTTACTAGCATAGGTAGTGTACACTTGTCCGAACACGTTTACAGTAGTACCAGTTGCCGCACTGGCTGCCGATCCAGACAACATCAATCTTCCATCTTTATTAACCCATACTAACCATTTGTATGCATCGCCTGGGCCTGCATATCCCATGCAATTATCCATGTAGCCCTGCATGCCTGGAGCACTACGCAGTGGCTGCCATGCAAATGAGTTTACAATTTCAATACCGTTGGCATCACTACCATTGGTACCGCCAAATGATGCTACGTTGGGTGCAGTTGATATTGCGCCGTATGATGCGTTTGGACCACTTCCGCTAAATCCAGTACTACATTGTCCGTAAAAATTATTACCTATACTAAAACTCATACCGTTGTCTAGTACTATGGTTGCTGAAACATAACTGTTCCAAGCACTAAACGCCAGTTGTTTTACGTTTGTAAGATTATAAAAACTTCCAGCAATATTAATTTTGCTAACTGTTGCTGTGCTGTTATTTGAAGTTACTAGACCAGTAGCTCCTAATTGTCCTTGTCCGTTATATCCGCAAGTATAGCAAAGTCCTGTATTTTTATCACGTTGCATCATTGTAGTATAAGAACCGCCTGATCCGTATAACCACATGTCAACGCATGCACTGTTGGCCACAGTACCTGGGCCGCTACCTACTGGAGACCATTGAGGATTAGCTACAGTACCACTTCCTGCCCAGCCACTTGCATTGTTACCTGCTATGTAAACTTGACCTGTACTGGTTAAAACAGCCGAGCAAGCATTTGTGGCTGCACTACCGGTAAAGTTGTCTGACACTTGTATTTTTACTATGGAACCTACTGCACCACCACCAAACGGTGTGCTTGGAGCACCGGCTGTTGTAACTTGCACTGGTTGGAATCTGTTGGTTGTATCATTTAATCCTAATTGTCCACTTCCATTTGCGCCCCACGCCCACAAGTTGCCGTCCGCGGTTACAGCAAAACTCCAACCGTTAGTAGAAGCTCCACATGCCCAAATAGCTACAACCGATTGTCCTGGTCCAACACCGCCCACTGCAAATGCTGTTCTTGGCAACTGTTGTGGTATGCTATAGTTGGTTGTATTATTTGTTCCTGTAATGAAACCCACGCCCAACTGTCCGTTGTTGTTTGATCCCCATACCCACACGTTACCGTTCTCGTCAATTGCCATGCAATGACGTCTGCTATCAGCAAATCCGCAACCACCGCTCATACTGATACGTTTGATACGCACATTGCTAAACGCATGTCCAGCAGTTAAAATAGTACCAGTAGAATAAGTAGTTCCAGTTGCAGTTGTGTTAGCATTGACACTAACTAAAGATCCGCCTACACGCACTGGATATGCTCTATTATTAGTAGATGCGTCTCCGTTTTCACCGCCTGTAGCACTGCCCCATGCAAATACTTCACCCGAATTCATTAATACTAGATTACCGTCATAACTTTTTTCCCACTGTATTACACGAGGTAAATTGTTATCTGGTGTTGAATGTACACCGTTTCCGCTATTACTAGCTGAACGCCAGTAATCATAGAATGGAAATGATAATGCAGTTAATGCAAAAGCACTAGCACCGCTAGTTGCTTGTCCGCCTTGTGGAACACCTACGCTTCCGTTAACATCTAATCCCCATGACATAGCTTGACCATTGTAAGCTACGTATCCAAAACTAGGACTATCTGTAGTATTTTTAGTTGAACCATTATAATAGTTAGGACTGTTATCAAATGCAATGCCCCTGTTAGGCTGTACTAGTACTTGATAATTGTTGTTACCATACACACCAAGATTATAACCGCCCTGTGTACTGCTTGGTGCAATTTGTGTACCCAACAATCCTCTACGTGTTACAGGAGTCCAATAAGCTGAATCTATAGGAGTGATAACTGGAGATGTTAAACTGGCAGTATGTGCTTGAATACAATAATATGCCTGTGTTACGGTTCTGCTTAAACTATAGTTACCAGCAATACTAGTCGGTACTGTTAACAAACTTGTAGGAGTAGCATAAACTACTGTGTCTCCTACGGAATAAGTTTGTCCGTTTGTCCATGTACCGTTGTTATTGAATAATTGTGTAAATGAAGTCCAGTATGCACTTCCTACTGCTGGAACTCCTGGTGCAACTGTTGTGTAAGTCAAATTGTTGGTAGGAGTAACTACTAACGAACTTAGTGTATAAACACCAGTTCCATTACCAGCGGCTGCCGCTGTAATGGTAGTAACGTTAGATGTGCTTGAAACTGTTCCTAAACTTCCGCTTTGCATGCTAAGTGTTGTAGTATTAGCATACGTCACTGTAGTAGAAGTACTAGTCAATACTACAAATGTTCCGTTGTAGCCTAATGGAGTAATACCTTGCACAACAATGGTAGAACCGCTAGCAAATGGAGTGCCTGTTGATTGAATTGGAAATGTTAGTGTAGCAACTGAACCAGTGCCAGTTGCATTGGTTACAACTAACGGTGTTGTAGAACCTGCTATTACCTGGCCTACTGCTAAAGATCCGTATGCAACAAAAGATGTGCCTGTAATCAGTGCAGATCCTGAACTTACTGATCCAAATGTATAAGCTGTAAATGTTATGTAAGTGCCTGCTATAGCATTGGCGTAACTTGTTGATAGAGTTAATGTTGTTGCAGAAAGTACGTTACCAACAAAATATGTAGTTGCTGTTAACCCGCCACCAGCGTTTCCACTTACAACAAATCTGTTACCAGTTTGCAACCCTGCTGTACTGGCTACTGTTACAGTAGTTCCAGCTGATGTAGAAATAATGCTAGTTCCAGTCGATAGTGTGATTGGATTTAGTGATGTTACTGTTAGGGTATAGTTAGTTTGACTACCTACAAACGATGCAGTTTGTGTTGGCTGTGTACATACCCATTGTTGTTGACGATATGTCACAATATCGTTTGCAACATAGGCAGTAGACGGATTGAAATCACCTCTCCAATCCAGTCTTAATTTTCCTAAATTTATTGTTTGTGCCATGCTATTATCCTAATTAGTATGTGAGTTGTAAGTTACCAGTCGCGTTATTTATTAACAAGTTTGTTCCACGAGACACCATTGCATAATCAACATACGATGATGCATCTACTAGAGATGCGGTACCTCCAGCATCATTAACCCATATCAAGTTGCCGTTTACATCCACTGCTAGTGAATGTACGTTTTCTCTAGTACCTTGATCCACATAGTCTTTATTAGCCAATACTGCATAAGACTGTGTTTGAATTTGAGCATTAGTGTAGTTGTAGTTAGTTAAACTATTAAATTGTACCGCTCCCACTCCGTCTGGTGCAAATACAATGTCTGAACCAGTGCCCGGTGAACTACTGATAATGTTATTTTGAATATAAACCTTACCAGCTGTCAACACGTTAACTTGTAAATTGTTACTACCAGAACCTAACTGGCTACTGATGTATGTTCTGATTGCTTTTTGTGTTGGTACTATGGCATCGCTGTTTGCACTTAGTGTTCCGTCTGTTGAGAACTGGCTTACAAATGCTCCAGTTGTACCCAACTGCAAACTGTTCAAACCTGCCAAATTAAACGCACTTACGTTCAATGTAGCTTGTCCAGTTGCTTGGTTAATCTTAAACAAATCACCAACGCTAAAGTTACCGTCTTGGTCAGTACTGGTGTAGAACACACGACCATTATTTTGTCCCAAGTGCTGATTAGCTGTAATATACGAAGCTGTGTTTACACTAGGATATGCTGTGCTGGCAAAGTTACCAGTACCAATAGCCAGATAATCATGTCCTGTCAAACGTATTTGACTGAATTTTTGGTATACTGTAGCAGTTGCGCCTTGTGTTAGTGGATTTGTAGTTGAAACTGATGAACCAACTGTTACATTACACTTACCAGTTCCTGCTGTATAGCTGTTAGTTGATACAACTAGGAACGGAGCTGCCTGACCGCTGATAATAATAATGCTTCCAACACGCGGTGCTTGACTGAATCCTAAGAAATTCAATACATTTCCAGTTTGTGCAATATTTGCATAACCTGTAGCATCTGATATACTTGTAGCTAGACCAACTTGGTTGAATACAATATATCCAGCTCCTCTGTTTGTATACGTTACACTACTAATTGCTCCACTTAGAATTTGTGGAGTAAATGTTGCACCAGAACCTTGTGGGTCTGTGACTGTAAATGTTGGAGTACCGGTATAACCAGCACCACCATTAAGAATATAAACACCTGCAAAAGTAAATGTACTTGGATCAATATTAGCTCTTACCACAGCTTGAGTGCTATATCCACCACCGACTATAGTAACTTCAGGAAGAATAGTATACTGACTAGAAGCATCTAGTGCTGTAACAATGCCAGCGCCAGTTACTAGTGTTTCCCATCCTTGCGCACCAGCAGTTGTTTGAACATACACTACTTTAGTGGTGCCGCTTGGAGTATCTACCAAATAGCTATTGGCAATAATACCTGTTTGCCCTGCACCTGTACCACTAACGATAGTGATACGCATGCCTTGATATTGATTATTTGCTGTTGCTTTGTCTGTTGCGGCTAGTGCAAACCACACACCGCTTGAACTTGTTCCGCCGTTACGTCCTGTACCAGCAACAAATTGATATCCAGAACCTGGACTTGTTACAACCACGTGGCTAAGTGCATTGCTAGTAATAACACCTGATACACTGGCATTGGTACCGTTTGTAGGAGCCGAGTCTAAACTGATTGTTGGATTTGTGTAGGCTTGTCCACAGTAGTTCCAATAGATAGCTAGAATTTGTCCATTACCTACTAGAATGTTTCCAATTTGTGCGCTGTTGGCCAAGTTGTTAACTGTACCTGGGTATCCAACATCGGTTGGATCTGTGTCGGCAGCAACATCACCATAAGTACCATAACTGTTATTACCGTTAGTAGCACGTAGTACACCACCTGACTGGCAAAGATAACCAATGTAAGCATAATAAGTGAACACGCTAACTGCTTCGCAACGGCCGCCATTAAGACACATGATACCGATACCGTCATCGATGACTTGTGTGAAATCGTTACATACCATAGAAATAGTACCAGTACGATTTTGATCTAATCCGTTAATATATAATCCTACTGCCTTGCTTCCAAATGTTGAACAATTTTGAATATAAGGACTCTTGCTAGTGATAGATCCGTTTGGATCTAGTGCGCAATAAGCACCACTGGCTGTTGCACTAGGCCATGTACCAACTGTCAAACGTTGAATACCTGATCCGCCTGTTGTATCGCCTGCAAGATATGGAGTACCTGTAAATTGACCTGTCAATCCGCCCATTGTCATATTACGAAGTACGCAGGCTTGATTTAGCAAGAACATTCTTGAACGGTTATTTGGAGTAACCCCATCTGAACTTAGACCAGCGGCTGGCTGTACAATGGTTGTACGCAATTCGTCGCCTACTAAACTAACGTATGCTGGCACTGTGATTGGCAATAGTTCGCTGTATGTACCTGTTTTGATAAAAATAGTAACTGGCGAAGTACTAGTTGCTACACTGGCAGCTTGAATACAAGCGTAACGAATAGTTGCAAAAGGTCTATCTATTGTGCGACCATAACTAGTTCCGTCTGATCCCGATGTGGCGCTAACATAAAAAATGTTGCTGATATATCCATACTCGCCCCAACGCGGTTGCATTGTGGTATCGCCCTGTGTACGAGCTTTTAATACATAACCGTCTAATACTGCACTACCTGATTGTGTACCGTTGGCCATGTGTAGGCCAGTAACTGTACCATCGCTATAGCGATAGGCCAAGTCACCAATTTCAGTTAGTGTTGCACCAACACCGCCTTGACCAATAATTTGCCAATAAACTGAATTAGGAGGAGATACGTTACTGCTGATACCAGTAGCCACGTATGTAGAACTAGTATTAAGAACTACGTCACCTGGATAGTAAATGCCTGCCACAGTACCTGTACTTGAAGTATATGTACCAGGTGTGCTTGATATTTGATATTGAACTTGTGTATTTGAACCTGTACCTGAAACTACGAATACACCGTTATATGATCCTGTTGTACTAGATACACCAGTAACTACAATGTTAGTTCCTACAGTAAATGGTGTGCTAGATTGTGTAGCAAATGTCAAAGTAACTGTGCTACCACTGCGAGTTGCATTGGTAACAGTTAGTGCTTTTGCATAAGCACCGCGATGGTTGAAACCTTTTACAATTAATGACCAGTAAGCAGAATTAACGCCAGTTCCTTGAACATATGGTTGTTGATTTGTACAATCTTGTACGCAAACATAAGTCCAGCCACCAAATGTAACTACATGACCTGTTTTATAAGCAGTTGCTAAATTCCAATCACCTTGTTGGCTGTAGCCTGTTGTAACCACACTCCAATATGATACTGCTGTACTAGGAGTTTGATTTACGTTAACTGATATTGCGTTGTAAACATAACCGCCATAAGTAACTTGGTCACCAATTGCGTATGTTGTTGAACTATTCCAAGTGTTAACGTACTCTAAGCCTTGAACAAAAATTGTCCAGTTAGATAAGTCTGAACTAAAAGCAGAACTAGAAAGATTAGCTGTAGTACAAATATAAATGTCAGCACCATACTTAACTAAATCGTTAATATAATATTGTGTGCTGGCAGTCCATGTATTACGGAATTTAACACCTGGGCTATATAGTACCCAGTTGCTGATGTCACTTAACCAAGTACTGGCACTGGTATGTGCAGTTGTACAATAGTAAACGTTTCCGTTAACTGTGACAAGATCACCAGGATTAAACCCTGTGCTAGCGGACCAACCACCTGTAACAAAATTTGTACCACCGGCCATTTTTTGCCAGTTAGCTTGATCTGTTGCAAATGATGAACTGCTGGTGTATGCGTTGATACACATGTAGCTAACGCCACCAACAATGACCACGTCATCTTTGTAGTATGGTGTACTAGCCTGCCATGGGCCTTTCCATACAAATTTGATCCTACCTAGTTTGAATTCTGCCATTTTTTATTCCTCGATGTCTTATTTATTCATACTTAATGAACTAAATTAGCTTATGCTATGGTCCCCATATCTATTGCGTACAATGTACCTTCTATGTCACTTACTGTGCTAAGATTGCTGGCGTTAATATTTTCTAAAGGATTGCCAGTACCAATTATAGTACCAAACGAATAGCCGTTAGCCAAAATATGTGCTACCGGATTGGCAGCCGCTGTGCTACCAGTTAACAATGTTTCTGCTAGAACTTGTGTAGTTACTCCAAACGCATAGTTATATGGAACATCAACTCTTACACTAAGTACTCCGTTGGCGTCAACATAATAATATAAATCGTCTGGGCTCCATTTATACTGTTCAAAGTTAAGTCCAGAATAGTTAGGCATATGAGTTGTGCCGTCTACTCCTTCAAAGAAATCCACACCTTGCTCAAGATTGTCATAAAATCCAGTGGTGTTTAAGGTAGTTAAGTCTTCTAGGCTAACTGGATCAGGATCTGAGTCTAGATTAATCTTGGTAACTTTTAAGAAACCATCAGCTGTTCTATTCATGCCATAGAAGTATCTAGCAGTCTGATTAAAGAACTCTTCTGGTGTTTGACCTAGATAAAAATTATTTGCCATATACTATCCTTAACTTATACTCACGTAACTGACAACAGCATCTATACTGTTATTGGCATTAGAATTGATTAATACTGCATTGTTGCCTGCAAGAATCAATTTTTCACTGTTGGTTATTAATTTCAAACTGCTTTGTGGTGCCATCATAATATTTTTAGCAATAAATGCTTGACTGATCACATTGCTAGTATTGTTTGTACCATCCCCGTTGGCACCATAGGTGAATAATTGAACACTGATCTGTACCATAGCGTTAGTAGTATTGGCTAAGTTTAAGCCAATAACTGTGTATGATCCAACGTTGTTGGTAGACAGCACAGCAACTGGTGTTATTCCTATATTTTGAGAGATACTGTTTAAGAATTGCGTTGCCATGTTTTATCCAAATATTAATGCCGCTGTGATGCTTAAATTTTGTACTTGTGTCAAAGTTAATCCACCACTGGTAGTTCCTGCAGGTTGCCATGCGGCTGTTGCTGTATTGTAGTTTTCTAAATATTGTAAATCTGTATTGTATCTAATCATACCAGCAGTTCCAACTGGACGCTGTAGAGTTGTTCCGCTAGGAATAACAACACCATTTGTACCTTGTAGCACTACATAGCCAGTACCTGATTCTGTAAACACAGTGTTAGAATTGGCCACTGTGTTTGTTATTGTGTTGTTATAAATTCTAAAATTACCTAGAAAAACACCACCAGCTCCGCTAGTTGTTAGATTAATATCTGTATCTGCACTAGCAGTTGTAATTGTGTTTCCGCTTAGAACCAAATTGCCCACATTTAATGTAGTAGCGTTCAAAGTAGGCAATGTTAATGCATTACTGATGTTTAGTGTGTTGGCATACAAACTATTCCACTGTAGTGCATTGCTACCTAAGTTATAAGTGTTAGTTGCGCTGGGAATAATATCACTGTTTACTTCACCAGTAAAAGTAATAGTGTCAGTTGTTTGATTACCTAGGCTGATATTACCATCAGCTGTAATGGTGCCAGTGGCATGCAAATTACCATTAATCAGTGTATTACTATTGATAATAGTAGTACCTGTACCTGTTGGGGTTATATTAATGTTGGTATTTGTACCAGTAGCACTGATTGTGCTTCCTGCAATGCTAAACTGACCAACTGTGATAGTTCCTTGGTAAACTACACCGTTACCATTATTTGGAACAAGATTGATTGTATTGCTTGTGCTGGCAATAGTGCTGCCAGATATAGTAAACGAAGCCAATTGGGCCTGTGTGTTTACTGTTAAATTTGTTGTTCTTGTAGTTCCGACTACTTGTAGGTCATTGGAAGGCGTTGTTGTATTAATGCCCACGCGGCTGTTTACAACATCTAGATAAAGTAAGTTCGTCTCAAAAGCTAAATTTACTCCGTTGCGAAGCAAATTATCTTTTAAGAGCGGACCCGAAATTCGACCAACAGCCATTTACGCTCCTTTGACCCCGTGTTTCACGGTTAACCACTTTTTCAGCTGGACGCTCTTAGCGGGTTTACCACTGTTTAATATCGTAGAACCTTTGGTCAAGCTCTACAGTAATAGTATTTAGCTGTTTGGACTTTTTAGCCTAGTATTAGGCTCCAAATTGTGGTCTGGTCGCTTTCTACACTAGAGCTGGCACTGACGCCTGCAAGATTTTGCCAGCTGGTTCCATTCCATATTTCATTGGTTTGGATGGTAGTATTATAACGAGTCATTCCAAGTTGAGGGCTTGCAGGTTGCTCTGCTGTAGAGCCTGCCGGTATTTCTATAGCACCGGTACCGCTGAATACAGTATAACCAATACCAGTGTTGATAATTTCTAAAGGAAGTGCTGTAACTTCTGCGGCTATGATAACAGAATTTTCTGCAACAATAATATAAGACCCAGATTCAGCAGTAAAGTAAGGACTGCTAAAACTTGGATTGTTGATCGTGTTGCCAGAAAATAATGCAGAACCATTGATTTTAACTTGCCCAATACCTAGGGTGGACAGATTCAAATCTGCTGTACCATCTCCTATCTTATTGCTCGATATGCTGATATTTCCAGCAGTCAATGCAGTTGTAGTAACAGTATTCGAAGTTAGTGCAGACGATAAGTTTGCATTTTTAAGCCATACATTATTCCACTCAAGTGCGCTGGAACCAAGATTATAGCTGGCGCTTTGAGTATAAGACGCACCTGGATTAGTGAATAAGCCAATGCTAGTTTGAGTTGTTAGTGCATTGCCCAGTTGATCGGTTATTGCTACAGTTACCGGTGTAATTGTAGTTGTTCCTGCTAAGGGAATAATGTCACTGGCTACTTCTGCTGGAATCGAAATCCTGTCGGTAACTGCATCGCCCAACTGAATATTTCCATCAAAGGTAATGTCACCGGTAGCATGGAGAGCACCATTTACTAGAGTATTTGAATTAATCTGAGTAATACCGCCAGTAGTTCCTTGTAGTATAGTTGAAACACTGTCTAAATAAAATATAGCGTTGTCATTTCTCAAACTAAAAGTCAGTACATCTGATCCAGAAGCTGTGACAGTAAATGAATATTTGGTATATTCCCAATAGCTAGATGCCGGTGAGCTGTAGGGTAAGCTGGGCCCAGTTCCAACAGGGCTTCCACCTGTTAATGCAACACCATTCCATAAAACTGAAAAATCTGCTTGTCCAGAATTTGTTGCTGGAACTACTGAAAGGATGTTATTTGCATCTTCAGTGGTCATTATTGAACTGCTATCTTCTGTAGTTAAAAACAGATTAATGGTGTTTTTTAGAGCAAAAGTTATTATATAGGTCTGACCAACAGCCGTTGCAAGTGTCTGCGATACTGTAGATTTTGTTATGTAAGAACTTGCAGATAATGCATAGTTGCCTGTAGCGGCATTTGTGCTATCTGCTATCGTAATAGTTGAAACAGATCCTAGTACAGTCCAGCCAGACAATGTTCCAGTTTCAAAATCTCCATTTGTTACATAATTTGGATTCTGAAACGGTGTAATGTTTATATTAGCATTGGCTGTGCCTGTTATGGTATTGGTTGCAAAATTTAAGTTGGCAGTATTAAGTCCGCCGTTAACAGCTATCGTTGGATTACTAGACTGATTAGGATATAGAGTAATCGGAAGATTATAAGTGTTAAAAATTTGATTGGTAGTTATTTGAAATCCAACACCCAGATCTGCTTCTGTATCTACAATAAGATTATCTGTTGTGGCAGAGCCGCCCATGTCAAGCGCACGAACTGGTGTGCTATTTTTAATACCAACAAATCCACTGTTAACACTTAGATACAGTAAATCAGTTTCAAAAGATAAATCGTGTCCGTTACGTAGTAAATTAGCTGACAACAAAGGTCCGCTGATTCTTCCAAACTCACGACCAGCTTGGCCAAAGGGGTTATTTTGCGGCAAGACTGCCGCAGGAGAGACTGCTTGTGGTAGACTTACGCTTTTTGCGCTTATCTTTGGAGATATTTTATGGGCCATAATTGACCTCTTATTGATCGAATCCGATCAAGACCGTAACAACTTTTCCTATTGGTACAGGAGTTGTAAATTGTAAGTAGTATTCACCAGTGGCTACAGTTCTAGTAGACTCTACTAGAGTTAGTCCGGTATTTGTGGCTATTGTTGCGTTTGTTGTTTTGTTAAGAGTAATACTAGTTAACGCATCTGTTACAGAATCTATAGTATAGCTAGATACCGTAGTAGCTGATTGTATACCAGTTCCTGATACTGTTGATCCTACTAGATTAATAGTTGGGAATGTTGCAGTTTTACTAGTAATATTACCAGGAAAAGTCATAGTTGTGTTAAATGTACTATTATAAGTTACAGAGTTGGTAGTACAAGAAACAACAGTATAATTGCCATTGTAGCCTTGAGGAATAAATCCAGTCACTACAATAATTGAACCTACTGCAAAAGGTGCGGCACTTTGAGTAGGAAATGTTAAAGTCACTAGTGAACCACTGCCGCTTGCACCAGTTGCTGTTAAACTGCTGTTCAAATAAAGCACGTTTGATCCGCTCGAAGTTGCTATACTGGTTGTAACAGTATAGGTTTCACTAGAAAATGTTGGATTTTGAACAACTGTATAGTTGATATTGTTTAACTGAATAACGTTTTCAACTACAACAATTAAATTTTGTCCGCCCCATGTACTGTTGCTGGATACTATACTAGGTGGGCGAGGGCTTAATGGTCCAAAGATTGTATTAACATCATCGCCAGCACCGAGATTTTGTTGTGTTATTCCAGTTGACTCTTTGAATCTCAAACTTCTCCAAGCATTGTTTTGATAAATTTCTACTTCGCCGCCTGTATCAACATCTGTATTGTAACGCATCATACCATTAATTGGACTGCTAGGACGTTGTGCGCTAGTTCCAGAAGGTAACACTACACTACCTAGATTGACTGGACTTAAAATCACATTCGTGTCAGTATAATCCACATACACACTGGTGTGATTAGCTGTTCTACGATTTAAGTTTTGTTGTTTTAAGTATCTCATTATACGGCCAAAGTGCTCACTGTCACTGTTAAAATATTTGCCACACTGGCTTTTGCCACTAGCAGATCATTGTTGCCTAATACTAATTTTTCTTGATCTAAACTTACAGTTTCTGTTGGCGGAATAGTAATAGCGTTAATAATCATATTATTAACACCAGCCGTTCCTTGAGATCCTCCTGCATTTGGTACTGCATATAAAGTAAATGTTGCAGACGTGCTTGAACTAGTATTACAAATCATTATAGTTGTAATGGCATTTCCCAGCACTGGAGAAACTGCTGTGCTAGTAAACACTGTAGTGTTTGTATTTGCTGTTGAAATTAAAGTCGATGTTAGTGCCATTGCTATTCCTTATAATAAAATACTTAGTGCTACAGCTCGACTTCTGCTGACTAATTCGTCTGGAGTTTGTGACGCATTGTTATTGTTAAAAAACAATCCTGTTTTTCCTGGTCCAGGAGTGGCTTTAGAATATAAATTAGTAGTACCTGCAACTATGCTTGGGTCTGCTCCTTGATCGTTTAATGTAAGAACACCGTTCAATTCTATTTTTCCAGTATTGGCTTGTAGAACTAAATTGTTGCTGTTACTTCCAGTATTACTAATGCTGTTTTGATATACAGTAATATTGCCCATGGTAAAACCACCGCTGGCCAATGTTGCCTGTGTAATACCGCCCAATTGAAAAACAATACTAGAAGCAAATGCCTGTACACTTGCAGTTGCATCAACTAGTGGTGTTACTGTAGGATACCATAATGCACTAACTGCAATAGTTCCTGCGGCATTTTGTACATACTGTTGTACATATTTTCTGTTAGGAATATCATTATCGTTAAGCACACGAGCTTCATAACTGCCGCCGTTGGCTATTCTAAGTACATAGGGATTATTTTGAAAATCAAAAACAAAGTTGCTGGTACTTGGAGTTACCAATGTAGCTAATTGTAATCCAGATGGAATTCCATCTGCGGTCTTAGCTGTAAACGTACCTGCTAGATTTGTGCTAGTGCTTGGATTGTAGTGACTGACATTTTCGTCGAATAAAAATGTTGCTGTGCTACGACTTCCTCGCCAAATAGATAATCCAGCTTGTCCATTAATTGGACTTGCTGTGGGAATACCATCACCGTTGTAAACATTATTAGGATCGTAATTGATCTGTATAAGATTGTCTTGTATAATTGCTGTAGTGCTTTCAATATTAGTTTGAGCACCCATTACATCAAGATTGCCCGTGATGGTCACTGTACCAGTAGTACCTGGATCGAGAATAATGTTCCCGCCAGACAATACTCTGATTCGATAATCACCACTGAGGTTTAAGACTCTTGACATTGTGTATCCTTAAGTAGGAGCCGAAGCCCCTATTGGTTATTAAGCGTTGTCGATCTTAACAGAAACGTTGGCTGTTGGTGCACCAAATGTCCAGTTAACTGTTGATCCATCTGTAAACTGTGTACCTGTATTACGAGTTACACGGCAACGACGATTAGTAATCTTAGTTACCCAATATGTACCACCAGCGGAATCAGTAGCGTTGATAGCCATTGTTCCACCAACTGTTGGGAAAGTGTTAACTAATTTAGCGTAGAATACACCGTCAGAACTTTCAACACGGAAACGTTGTGTGTTTTCTTGTTTGATAATGTCTGTATCTTGACGAACAACACCGCCTGTTGTAATTAATGACTGTGCTTGGATAGCGGCATAGTTACCAGTATAACCAGTTGTTACCTGTGCGGCAAATGTCATTGTTGCAACTGCGACACCTGAACCAAATGTGATTGCTGTGTTACCACTTACTACTGTAGTAATTGTCAAACTTGATGCTGAAGTTACCACTGCGGCACTACCACCTACTGAGCTACTTAGAACAATTTCAGTTGATCCGTTAACTGCAATAATGTAGTATGTACCAGCCGTCAAGCTACCGCCTGAACCAGTTGTAACAACCTTCATACCTGGAACTAATTGGTCTGTGGAACTTACTGTTTCTTTGTACAATACAATTGATAAACCAGTTACTGCACCTGCGGCACCACCTGATAGTGCTGTACCGTCAAGTTTTGTCAATGTTAAAGTACTTGTACCATTAGTAGCACTGACCAAATAACTGTTGCCAGATGCAAAGCCGCTGTCGATGAATGCTGTGTTGCCGCCTGGTGTGCCAGTAAACGAAACAACTTGACCAACATAGAATGTATTAGCAGATTGTGCTGTACCCAATGTGATTGAGTTGAAAGGTGTAGCACCAACTGTGATTGTACCATAAGTACCACTAGCAATAGTTGTTGCAGTTGTAGCACTAATACCAGGAGTTACTGGAACTGTGTTGATATAGCCGTTACCAGCATTAGAATATGACACACCATTAACACCAAATGTTGCTGGGGCGATTGTCAAACCAGAACCAAATGCGGCTGTAGTTGCTTGAGCGGCAGCTAGACCAGATGTAACACCTGACTGAGCGTATGTACCGCCCGATACTACTGCTACAGAAGCTACTGATGCATAAGTTGTACCAATTGTTAGTGTTAGAGTACCTGTTGGTGTACCACCAGCAATACTAATTGCGGCGCCACCGTAAGATGCACTTAGAGTCACTGTTGAACTTGATGTTACACTTGTTGTAATGTAATATGTTGAGCCAGCTGTTAGACCAGTTGAGCCAGTCAAACCAGCGTTAAATATAACGCTTGTTCCAGCCAAAGCTGTAATTGTACCACCAGATAATGTCATTACACCGCCCGATGTAATACTAGCAATGCTAAAACCACTGTAAGTTGTTAGTGTTGGAGTATATGTGCTTGTAACACCACCATACGTAACCGAAATGCTACCAGCTGTTGGGGCATAAGCTGTTGTTTGTGAACCAACTGCGTTAGTTGTACCAGTTAAAATAGTAAATGTTGGTGTACCAACTGCTGTTACAGCACCTTCGCCAGATAGTGCTGGCTTTGGAAATGTTGTTGTTAGAGCGGCAGCCTGCGATTGAGTATAAGAACCAGCTGTTGTAACGTTTGCGTTAAGAGCTTTTAGACCACCTAAGTCGTAGTCTGTTGGCAACAAGTTTGTGTTACCAAATGTGCCTGCGGCACCTGTATTACGTTTACCAATATATTTTTTATTTAAGGGACGTCCCATTTTGTTTTCTCCTGTAGAAAAACGGCGTTCTAGGCCGTACGCAGTTGGATTTCTGCATAAAACTCACCCCATGTGAGTCGTACATTGTATTTATGCGTAGGTGATTCTTAAGCCTGCTTGATGTATATAAGCAAAATCGCTATGAGGAAGTACTTGATTACTTCTAAAACTTAACACTACGCCAAACGTTGAATTGGTAATTTGATCTTCGGCTAGACCTAAAAAAGTAGGAATATTTGTAATTATTCTCACGTTTCCTATGTAAACATAACTAGGATCTTCACGTAGTCCAAAAGTCAATGTTGTAGTGGTATCAGTTGTAGTTACGTGAAATTCATGATATTGCCAAGTATTAAGTAATACATTATTTTCGTCCAATAAAACTTGATTGCCCTGTATGTTGGTCATTGTGACCTTGAGTTCTTCTGGAGCATTGAAATTATAACTGTAAAAACTAACAACTAAATTGTCTCCAAAATTACAACTGACTGTTTGGCTTATGAGTCCCAATTGACTCACTCGGCCTCCTCCAATTACATATTGTGCGCTGAGAGTTGGTACCCCTGACAACGCCGAAACAAGATCTATATTAATTCCGGCACTGATACCAAGAGTCCACCCGGTGAAATCTCCTGTACCAAAATCTCCGTTTGTTAATAATTCTGTTGGAGTAAATGTGGTTAAGGGTGCATCTAAACCCCATACATCTGAACCGCTTCCATATATATGATAATCACCAACTGGTTGTGGAAGGTCTATAGCATTACCGGTATAGATATCTGTTTGAGCTGGATTAACTGTGGATGCTTTGTTATTGCCTATTAGGGATCCACTATAGGTAAGTTGTATAATCAAATCTTCAATTCTAGCATTTCGTTGCATGTCCAGTATCAGCTCTATGCCTAAAATTTTCTTACCTGTACTGGGTATATTATAACCAGTACACCACAATTGGCTTGTGTTAGATAGATATTTTTCCATCCATATGCCTGATATAGTATATAATGGTTTGTTGCTTACCGCATAAACATTAGGTACTAATGCTGTTGGATTGAATTTCCAATCTATACTAGGTATGTTGGTTATTGCATTAAGTATATTAACATTGGCCAACTGCGTGGGATTGTAAACAATAGAAGTAGTCATATTATATTTACCCAAACAAAAAGGCATCCGAAGATGCCCTTTGTTTTATTACAATAATCGCTAGGATTATCAGATTAGCTGAACTTAACGTTAGCTGAAGTGATAGCTACTAGACCTAAATAGTCAGCGGCGTTACCTAGTGATGATGCTGTGTTTGTCAACTCAACATAACCATAACGTGTCATGAATGATACGACTGGTTCAAATGTTGATGGATCCAATACAACACCACTGCTCATCAATGGGATATATGGGCAATAGAAAGCAGGAGCATCGCTCTCGCTTGAGCCTTTGTATCCAATTAGAATTGGAGCATTGTCATATGCATAGCTGTTAACATAAATCTTCATAGCACCGTTCAATGTACCAACGAATTTTGTATTTGTTGGAGCTTCGAATGTACCTTCTGTTGTACGAGCAAAAGCTGAAGTAGTAGCAGATTGTAGAATTGTTAAAGCAAATGGGCTTACAACAGCGTAGTTACCAGCACCACGACGTGTACGTTGAGCGATCAAGTTGCTTACGCGATTGATCTGAACTGCCAATGCGGCATGCTCATCACCAACGAATGTTGCTGTACCAGATACTGCTGATTGATCATAAGTTTGTGTAGCTGTACCAGCTAGACTTGTTAATGATGCAATAATTTCTTGGTCGATTTCAGCTGTAATTTCTTGAGCCAAAGCAGCCATAACTTCTGCTTCAACGTCAATACCTTGTTGGGCTTGAGCGTCTTGAGCGGCTTCAAATGTCCAACGAGCAGACAATTTACGAGTTTTAGCTTCAACTGTTTGTTTCAAGATTTGAATTGACATACGGTTACCAGCTTGACCTTCTAAAGAAGCTGTAGTAGCTGCCTTAGGTAAAGTCTCAACTTGGTTACCTGAGTATGAAGACGCAATCTTGAATGGGCTTAATGCCTCTTCACCAGCTAGGATGCTAGCACCTGATGATGAATCTGCATAACGCACACGCAATGTGTGGATTTGACCGACTGGGCCAGTCATTGGTTGTACACCAACTAACTCGTTAGCGATAACGGTTGGCATAACGCGACGGATCACTGGAAGGATCACGCGATTTAGTGTTGCAACGTTGCCAGCAGAAGTAGCACCAGCAGTTGGAGATTCCATCAAATACTTGCGAGTATTTTCTAGAGTTACACCCATTACTGATTTTTTAGTGCCTTGTAAGCCTTCTAATAGGGCTTCCTTAGTTTCTGCCCAACGTCCGTTTAATAGTTCTGACATTTAATATTCTCCTTAGAATTTTAGTCCAGCGAGTTTGCGGATATCGACGATATCAGCCGTTTCGCTACTACGGGTTGTGTTGGAAATTTTATTTCCGGTTATTTCTTTAGCCTCTACTAGTGCCTGTTTCTTCTGCGGAGCCTTACCATTCAATACTGATGGCAAGTACTTTTCAAAACTTTCGTTAAGACGTTCTGTTTTCACAGACTCCATTAACTCGCTCATGATTTCACGTTGCTCACTGTTAAGTGGGCTCAGTAACTCGCTCATGATTTCTTTTCTTGTTTGACTCTCTTTAAGAGCACGGACTTGAGCTTCTTTACTTTCTAATAGTTTCTCAGCATCTGCAACAGCTTTGGCGGCTTCTTGCATTGCTAGATCTTTCAAGTCTATGACTTTGAGTAATTTTGCTGTTTCCGATTTTTCATTTAGGTAACTTGCTTGATACTCTGAAGCAAAAGCTTCAAATAACTTGCGACCAAAATCTTGACGACGAGCGGCTTCGATGTCTTCTTTCAAGCTGTGAATTTCAGAAGTTAAATTCTCAGTCACTACTTGATCAACCATCTTAGCGGCACGTTCAACAAATTGTTGTTTTACCTTCTTGATTTCTTGACGACCTTCGCGAACTAGGCGTACCTTAGTTTCAGCTAGATCCTTTTTGTCTTGCATAAACTCTGTAATTTCTTGAGCAAGAGCCTCAACTACAAAATGTTCTAACTTACCAAACTTGTTGGCCATAGTAACTTGATCTTCGTGCAATTCTTTAACTTCAGAAGCCAATTGACGTGTAACAAATTCCTTCATTACAGCGGCATCTTGCTTCATCTTTTTAGCATACTTGACTTTCATCTCAGCTAATTGCTTACGATCATCTGCAAACTCAACAAGCTCTGTAGAAAGTTGCTCGCTGATCATGCGATCAACAGCTTCAATCATTGTATTCTTGTCGTGTTCGTATTTTTGTGCGAATTCTTCGCGTAGTTGTTGAGTTAGTACTTCACGTGACTCGCTGATGCGAGCTTCGAAAGCCTGTTCAATTGACTCTTTGATCTCTTCAGAAATCACATTGTTTTCAAATAACTGTTTTAGCGCATCCAACATATATGATTCTCCTTGTTATTGGAGTTTGCTTATTATTGATAATAAGCTCTCTTTGAGATATTTCTGTGCTTTAGGATCTCCCTTGACCTCTTGCGCTATACGCAAGGCATTTAGACCACCGCGATTATTCATCAAGTGTTCGTAAATTGGTGTAGGATATGCTCCTGGAGCACTGGGTTGAGCTACCATATCTACTGTGATAATCTCAAAATCTGATACTTCACCGGATCCGTCATCTCTGACGTTTCCGGATCCGCGACTTGAAACACCTAGCTTGACTCCGCTTTCCAGCATTGTCTTGATAAGCTGTCCCATAGGGGTTGGTAAAATTTTCAGTTTACCGTAACCATTAGGACCGTCCATCCACATATTAACTATCATGTGACTTACACGATCCAGGTTAATTTTTAGATCATCTGGATGATCTACTTCTCCGAGAACTGAATAACCGTTCTGAATCTGATCGTTAAGGGTCTTAACAGCCTTGCCAATCTCATTAACAGGGTAAACACGCTGGTTAGCGTTACGTATACCGCCCTGGATACAAATCCCGGACATGTACAAGTTCTTACCGTCTTTGTCATCAGATTCAACGATCATTTTTGCTTCGTTGAAACTGAGATTCTCTCGGAGGTATAACATATTTTTCAATGTCGTCTCTTATTACTTACGTGCTTTCAAGATGCTCTGCTTGTTATCAGCAGTTTCTTTCTTGCCAGCTTTTTCTGGACCATGACCTGGTTCATGCTTCTTAAATGCTGTTTTACCTGCATTTGATTGTACACGATTGTGTACGTTCATGCCTTTAGTCAAGTCGTCTGGTGTATTCTTAGCTAGTCCGCCAGTTGTTCCACCGCTTGTTGTGCTGAAGTTCTTAGCGATATTAGCAGTTGTTCCACCCATATCGTTCTTCATGTTGTCAATTGTTGACTTTGTATTTTGTCCATTGTCACCATGTGTTACGGATACTTTCTTGTAGTATTCCATCATTGGCTCTGGACTACCCATACCATCTTCTTCGTCCATGCCCATGTCCATGTCATGTCCTGCGTCATGGATTGCGTCCATGTCGTGATGTCCTTCTTCGCCTTCTTGTGACAATAGTTGTTCAAATTCTGCTTTTAGGTCTTCCAATGCATCTTCTAGATCCATTACGCGATCTTCGATATCACCGTCTTCACCCTCTTCGTCACCAAAATCTGGCTCTTCTTCGCCGTCATCTTCTGGATCTTCACCATCATCTTCTGGCTCTTCACCATCATCTTCTGGTTCTTCGGATTCTTCCTCGTCACCTACAGATTCTTCTTCTTCCTCTTCTTCCTCTTCTTCCTTAGCATAAGGATTGCCTTTGTCTTGTTCAAAGTCTTCGGCTAGTAGTTCTTCGTAAATTTCACGTGATTTAGAAACTACGATATTGTGGAATATTTCTTTAGCTTGGTCAGTATCATCATTGATTAAAGCTTCAAGCATTGCTTCGAATTGAGCGCGGTCAGTCATGTTAAATTCTCCTGTTGTTGTGATACAAGGCTGTCTATTATTTACACTAAATGAGAATATTAGTGCATATAAAGGCTGAAAATAGTCAGTTTTTGACTATTTTTACTTATTTTGTTAGGCACCAGCTGGAGCTGGTGGTGTGGCGTACATTGAATGTATAAATTCTAATTCGCTTTCCTGTTCCAATATGTGAGCTTCCGTACTCTTACGTAGCTCGTTAATTTGTTTAAGAGTTAATCTTGTTTTACGAGTATCACTTCTATGCACCATATCGCCATCGCGATTAGGTTCGTAGCGCAGATCATTAGCCACATGGCGTGTGTCTGGATCGATGTAAAACAATTCTCTAAGTATCATATTGTATTTATGCGGCTGGTGCGGCGCCAGCGGCTGGAGGAGCTGCCGCGGCTCCTGGACTTGGTGTAGCTTCGTCGGAACTCATATCATCTGGTGCTGACAAGTCTCCTGCGGCATCTGCATCGCCTGCCATACCTGCGGCACTAAGTCCTGCGCTACGCAATTCACCTGCGGCGTCAGTACTTGTAGGTTGTCCCTTGCCATTTTCTTCTGCCCAGAAACGTTCGTTTTCTGCTACTTCTTCGTCTGTCAAACCCAAGAAACGTTTCAATGCAAAACGCTTTGACATGAAAGGAACTGCTTGAATTGTATTAAATGTGTTGATACGCTCTGCATCTATGGCCGCTTGACGACTACTTGCAAAGTTCATTGGAGGATTAAACTCTACTTCAAACAATGCTGGATCAATGTTCATGCCTTTACTGCTCATGAACATCTTAAATTCTTCGTCAAATACTGTGGTAATTAAACTTTGTAAGCGTTCGCAATACTTGTTGAAGCGCAGTTCCTGTATGTAAGCTGTGCCCACACGACCGTCATTAAAGTTACTTTGACTGTCGTCTTGCCCTGTTGGCAAGTAACTGCTAGGTATACGTAATCCACGGAATAACTTGTTAGTAAAGTACTTCAAGTCATCAATTTCGCCTATATTCTTACCGCCTTCTAGCATCTTGACGTCTGATCCTTTGCCGTCTGCTGTTTTAGGGAAGAAGTAATCTTCATTGATGCTGAGAGGGTTGTATGCAGAGTCTATGACGTTCTGTCCGCCTCCTGTTTGTGACGGAATACGACGTTGGTGGATTTCGTTTTTAACACGCTCAACAAAGGCCATGGCCAAATGACTGGGCATATTACCCACGTCAATGGTAAACACACGACGTTCTGGAGCACGACTTATACGATAGATAAGAATCGCATCTTCTAATAATTCTTTTTGTTTGTAAACTTTGTAGACATTTTCTAATAAACTATTGCCAAATGGATAGTTATTGTCTAACCCTTCACTCAAACTTAAATGCACTACATGTTCTGCGTTTATAGCATGTTCTGTCATTTGTAAACCAAAACGACTGCTACTGCTAGAACCTGCACTGCCTTTAGCTCCACCGCTTTGTCCTGAGTAACCGCCTACAGACTGTGGGCCACCTCCACCTTGTCGTGGATTAATATTAGGAGTGATTTGTGTAGCAACTAGATTAACAAAATTAGGTGCTAGGTCTTTAATAATGTACTGCTCTGGCTTTTTGCCTTCGCTTTCGTTAACAATAACTTTGATAATTTGACTTGTCTCAACCCATGACCATTTTTGATTTTCTGGATCACGAATAAAGAAAGCATCACCATACTTAAAAGTATTACGTACAATACGGAATATACGTTTATCAAAGTCTTGCAAGCGATTCCACTGCTGTAGATACTCGCCTACAATTTTAATTTCAGCATTAGTGGCCTTTTGTCGCCACTTGACAGCAAAGGCACTTTTACCATCTTTGAGTTTTTGTGTACAGAATTCGGCCAAAATATCCAATGCGGCATTGACTTCTGGATCTGAGTCCATAACTTCATATTGTTGATAGCGTTCAACACGATTTGGACTGCCTGTGTATACATCAGGAAGATAACTGGAGTAATTAGTACGTGCAGGTCCTGGTCGGCCGCCACTGCCATTAAGTCCGCTGATTGGGCTTAATTGACTATCAACCGTTACAGGTTGGAAATACTTTTTCCATGTCATCGTATGTTATCCTTAGGTGGCAAACTTGTTGCCTGACAAACTCTTAGTGGCCTTAACTTGGGCTTGGGCTGCCGTAGCAGTCTGTTGTGTATAAGTCAGCACTTGCTTCATAGTTATATTTAACTGATGTAAGCTGGCATTGAGATCTTTCATGGATATTTCTCCAACAGCAGGCGCAGTTTTTTGATCTGCAGGCTGTTCTTTAGCAGTCTTAGCTTTGGCTTCTGCATCAGCTTTGGCCTTAGTTTCTGCATCAGCTTTGTTGTCAACTTTGGGAGGACTAATTTTAGTTGCTGTCTTTTCAATTTCATCAAAGTTTGGTAATTTTATTCCGCCAAATCCTTCTATGCCTTTTGGTAATGCTTCTGTTATTTTGTCGGCGCCGGATGCTTTAACTAATTTATTGCTTTCCTCACTTGCTTTTTTCTTGGCAGCTTCTAATCCACCTCCTGCATCTAGTTTAGGTATATCTTCTATCTTAAGGCTTTCAAACCTACGTTTGGCTTCCTCCATTATTTCTTTTGGATCTTTGCCTCCTGGTCCGCCTGCACTGCTAATAGTAGTCTGAACCATTTTACTCATTTCAGACATCTTAAGACCCATGTTTTGCACAGCTTCGGGTTTTAGCACAGCTTCACCTTTGTGAATTTTTGCAATCACGTCAGCAGGTTCTACAGGACTTCCAGTTTTTTCCAGTGTACCACCGTCTCGTTGTTCTTTAGGTTGTGTGCCATTGATTGCTTCTTTACCAAAATCTACAACCTTGCCTACACCTTTAGCAACAGTTTCTGCTCCTTTGCCTACAGCTCCTACTGTACTCAATGCTTTACTGCCTAAATCTGTAGGTGTAGGACTTTTACCATCGTAGCCTTTATATCCTTGTGTAACTCCTAGTTCAAATGCTTGAGGTTTAGTTACTACTTGTCCATTGCTGAGTTTAGTTTGTGCTCCTAGTGCAGTATCTGCAAATTTATTAATAGAAGGTCCTGCTTTTTCATTTAGCGGATTTACCAACTTGTTCATTACTGCCGAGCCAGCATCATTCATGCGTTGTTCAATGTTTAATGCGGCTTTAGTAGTTGCGGCGCCTTCTTTATCTGTACCATCTTTCTTTTTGGCGGCAGCATCTTCAGCAACTTGTTTGTCAATTGCGGCTAGTTTTTGTTGATCACTTAGTTTAGCAAAATTAGCATCTTGTTCTAATTTCTTACGTGCATCGTATACTGCTTGATCGTTTTTTAATTGTTGCTGTGCTTGTTTGTTGTATGCTCCGCCTACATCACCATACAGGGCCGCAGTCATTATGGAAGTATTTTTACTGTTGGCTAGTTGTTCAACACGGGCTTGTTCATTAAATTTACTAGCGGCTTCGTGGTCGCCTCTTGCTGTGGCCTTAGCTTGTTCAGCTGTAGCAATAGCTTGTTTGCCCAACATTGCACTTTGAGTTGCGGCTTCTTGACTGATGGCATGACCTGTAGCAAATACTTCTTTGAAGAACTGACCTTGACCACGTGCTTCAGCCTGTTGCATTTGAATAGCGAATTCTTTACGTGCTTTGGCTTCTGCTTCAGGACCTTGTTGTGCGCCCAGTAATCTAAACTTGGCTTCAACCATCGAGTCTGCTTGTGCTTTCTTCAAAGCATCTTCTTGTTCTTGACGACTCTTACCTGTCAAGATAGCAGTTTTATTCATTTGATCCGCTAGTTCCGTAGCGGCTTTGATACTTTCTTCGTGACCTTCTTTATTATCTTTGAAACTTCCTCGTTGGAAACTGATTTGTAATGCTAGAGTATCGTTAAGTTCTTTGTTGGTAATACCCATTGAGCGCAGTCTATCTGTCTCAACGGCATTGTTATCATACATTTCTTTTGTAAGTTTAGCAAAGTTTTCTGCTCCCTTACTGACGTTACCACCTAAGCCAACAAACGCTGTATTGTTTTTTTGTATGGTATCTGTAAATTCACCTAGACTGACTCGACTGCCTGCTTGAGCGGCTCGCATGCCCACTAGGTCGTTGCTGAAATTTGCACCAGATTTACTTAGATTCTGAAAAGCACCTATGTTTTCTTGAGTGGCAGCCTTTAGATCACTCAGACCTTTACCGGCCGCGTCCGCTCCTACACCTAATCTTTCTTTTAGTTTGTCACCAACTGATCCAGCATAAGAGTCTGCTTTTTCAAATCCAGTTGTTACTGGGCCTGTGCTTTTAGGAGCCGAGTTACCACCTTGGTTCTTGGCAATAGCATCAGCAATCAGCTTGGCACCGCGTTCGTCAATTGGTGGTGGAGTGTCGGCCATAAAAAATCCTAGAAATATATTTTATATTTATAGGATTGAATTAACTGCTAGTTTAACCAACTGTGCTACATGCTGTCAAAACTTCCATATCCGGGTTGTTTTTCTGCGGCAGTTGCTGGTGGTTTGCCCTTGGCCACAACAGCATCATACTTGGCTTTTTCTTTGGGATCATATTGTATAGCATACTTGACCTGTCCCCAGCTGTCTGCATAGGGCAAGAGATAGCCATCCTTGTCTGTAATGCGCACTCCGCCCACTACCACAGAGTTAGTGCCAGATTGTACATTATCTGCATTGCCCAGTTCGGCATCTCGTTTGGCCAGCCTAGGATCTTTATCTCTTTCAGCTTTGGTAACATCATAGTAGTTGTCGCCCTTGGCTAGATCTGACATGTCGCCACTCTTCATGGCTTTCTTAAATCCACTTACACCTTTGTAGAATATTAGCCAAGCGTCTTCACCCACTTCACCAGCAAGTGTTAACGGACCAAATAAATTTTTCACAGCCCATTCTTGTCCTTGTGGACTCATTAACCACCACTGCACTGCCTGTGTCAATACTTCAAAACTGACAAATCCTAGAAATGCTCCGCCAAATGTGGCCAAGCTGCCAGCAACACTGAGTATGCCCACTATGGCTCTAGTGAGCATGAACACATTGCTGATCTTTTTGATCATGCCAACTATCAAAGGCAGTGCCACTTGTGCTTCCCATAGACCAATATAGAATCTGCGCCATTCTTTGTATTCGCCTTCGTTGAATTCCATGGAAGCATCGCCAGGCATGTCTTTGACCAGTCCTGTTGGATCTGGATTTTTCTGTCCACGCTGTCCTGCACGATAGTCTGCTTCCACTGCGGCCAAGTGTGCCCACAGTTCATAACAGGCAGTGGCAAAACCAATGGCCTTGAACACTCCCCACCAAGTCATGCCCATGCGACTAGTGCCTGCGCTCTTGGCCGCTTCAATGTCCTTGGCAAACTCGCCTGCTTCAATACGCTTGTTAATTACTTTTAAGTAGGCTGCTGGATCTTTTTTGATGTTTTTCAAGGCCGCCGCCATTTCTTTAGGCGTAACAGCGGCCACTGCCTTGGTCACAGGATTTACTGTTGGAGCGGCTGACTGTCCCCAAGTCAAGGGATTGTACCAAGTTTCAGATATAATTTCGTAGACTTTCATATCGTATATTTACCTGTTAGACTGTTTGAATAAAAAATACACCAAAAAATACGCATATAAATAACACATAATCCCATTTGGAGACAGCATGAATAACCCCTTACAAAAGTATTTTAGACAACCCAAAATTTTTATTCGCCTGCCCAGCGGAGGAGTTTTCAATCAGCCTGGTGCTATTCAGGGCGATCCTGAACACATTCCTGTCTATGGCATGACTGGCATGGACGAAATTATAATTAAAACGCCCGACAGCCTGTTGACAGGAGAAAGTACGGCAGCCATTGTGGCCAGTTGCTGTCCCACTATTAAAGATCCATGGGATGTCAGCAACATTGACCTGCCCATTATCATGGCAGCCATACGCATTGCCACATTTGGTCCCGAGCTGGGCGTTAGTCACAAGTGTGACAACTGCGGTACTGTAAACGAATATGACTTGGAACTCAATAAAATCATTGAATACTACATGACCACACAGTTTGACAATCAATTGATTGTGGGCGAGCTGGCAGTTAAACTGCGCCCTTTGAACTATAAAGAAAGCACAGACGTCAGTATTAAAAACTTCAAGATACAACAACAGATTTCACAAGTGGAAGCCATTGAAGATGCTGACCAACGTCAAACTGTATTGAATAGACTGTTTGTTGAACTGGCACAGGTCAACAATGAAATATTCAAAATGGTAGTGGAAAGCGTTGAGATTGACAATCAAGTGGTAACTGAACGCAGATTCCTAGAAGAGTGGATTGACAACTGCGAAAAACATGTGTTTGATCAAATCAGAGATCACAACAAGGGCAATGCAGATCGCTTTAGCATGCCCTTGTTTCCTGTCAAGTGTGACAACTGCGGAACCGAAGTCAAACTGTCTGTGGATCTAGATCAAAGCAGTTTTTTCGTTCAAGCCTAATTAGTCTCTCACCCCAAGAGATTGAACAGAAATTAATTAGGCTAGACAATCAAGTTAAAGAATTCAAACAAGACTTATTTAGAATCAGTTGGTATATGCGAGGGGGTGTAACTGTTAATGATCTACTACAGACCTACAGTTACGAAGATCGTGAAATGATATACAACATTATCAACGACAATATCAAAGCCACTCAAGACACGCGAATGCCATTACTGTAAAGAAGAACTGCGTTCTTCTGTTCTTCGCTTTCGCTCGAACTATTCTAGCTTCACAATTAAACGCGAAGCGTTAAGATATTATCTAGATCGTTCAGTCACACTTTGCCCTAGCGGGCAAAGCGAATGGACATTATCTGAGTCGAACAATATCACTTAGCGTTAGCACTAGAACGTAGGCGGTCATCCGGTACCTACTCATGCTGTCTTTATATGACGGCGGGCTTGTTGCATACGCTAACACACAACAAACCGTGGGGCTACAACCCCTCTTTTAGCCTTTTGAAATCTTTCTAAACAGCAAAACCAGTTGTATGAAGGCATATCTGATCCACGTCCTGTCAAGGATAGTTGCTGAGTACTCCTACGGCTGGAGAATTCCGTCCCTCTTATTATCGAGTTGTCATGGGCGCATGATGTTGGCCTGCGCTAGCTTTTAACCGTTTAACTGTTTGCCTTTGATGTGGGAGCCGTGGACACGAACAGATATCTGACCATTGTAATAGTCGTCAGATTCCAATACCCTGCGTGTAAATTGTTCTCGTGCCTCTATGTATGACGTTTCGGCTTTACTGGTACAGTAAAATAATATTTCTCGCCGAAAGTTTTCTTGACCTAACTGCGCGACATCCTTGAGTAGTTCGTCTGAAGATCCATAATAGTCTCTCCAGTCTGAATCAATTTTGCCACGGATTTTCTTTTTTTTCTTAGTGCCGTTCTTTAATTTAACTACTTTGTATGTGGTTTTAGAAAATTTAGCTAGTTTTTTGCCTATGTACATACGCCCTGTGACTGTATTTGTTATAAGATATACAAACCCAACACAGGTTTCGGGCAATTCTGTTATTAATTGATTTTCATAGTACCAGGACATTAACTATGTAGTTTATTCTGTCCCAGAGTCCTTGTCATTTTGGTTTGCCTTGCGTTCAGCCTTAGATTGATCTAGATACACACGATACTGCTGTACGTGTTCTCTACGTTGTCGTGCTATAATACGGATCTGCGCTAGCCAGTAGCGCATGTTTTCGCCTGCTCGTCTTGTGCCTTTGCGTTGCCAATCCTGATTGGCCTTAAAGTATTCTCTAAAGGCCGCCATGAGTTGCTCATGCGACTCTTCATTTTGATAGGGACTGGGCTCAACGTGCTTACTCATTTACTTCTAGATCATTGGCATACGAAGTATAGCCATTCTCTTTGATAACTTTGAGCACGTTGTTGACACGGCCAATCAGTTCATCACGGTGCGATATCAAGAAAATATTCTTTTTACGTTCACGCGACATCTTTTTAAGCACTGCCAGTGCGCCTTCAACACCCGACGCATCGAGTCCGTTGTCAATAAGCTCGTCCACAAACAGCAAGTTAATGGGCTGATATAGACTTTCCCACACATCTCTAAAGGCCCATGACAGGGACAGTATCAAGCGATTACGCTCGCCACGGCTCAAGTTATCAAAGTCTAGGTCCTGACCCAGCTGAGTAATCAGCACACTTAGGTCGTTTTGGAACATGACAGTATGTGGCAAGCCCATCTTATCAAGATAATAAGTCAATCGATTGTTTAGATAGGCCAAGTTTTGATCAATAATCTTCTTACGAATAAAGCTATCCTTGCTGGTTAGTAGTTTAAGCAAGAACTCTTGATGATCTTTCAGCTGTGTAAGCGTGTTGACTGTGTCCCAAGTGACTTCTTGTATGGCAGTATTGGTCAATTCATCAATCTGTTCCTGGTAAGGATCGGACTCGCCCGCCTTGATCTGTAGCTGTGTTTCAAGAGTTTTAAGATTGTTTTGATGTTTAAGCGCCTGTTCAACGCTGTCATAGTAGGTAGTGGGCTTGCGAGGAACGTCTCCAATGGCGGCAATTTCTTTTTGTATTTTGTTGAAATCTTTTGTGACCTTGTCCAAATATTTTCGGGCCTCATCAAGGTGCTGTTGTGCCGTAGCAGTCATTTCTTCATGTTTATGGTCATGGAGAGTTTGTTCACAAGCGTGACAGGTCTTGTTAGCCAACTTGGCGAGCTCGCCGTCATACTTTGTGACGCTTCGCTCCGCTTGCGCTATCGCGCTATTTAACGTAGCTTGTTCCTTTTCTAGGCTTTTTAGCTTTGCTGATTTCTCAGCAAACTCCTTGAGCTCCGTATGCTTCGCAAGCTCAGCTTCAATATCTACGCCCTCAAGTTCTACAATAGCCCTGCCAATCTTTTCAACTTCGGTGGCATGTTGATTGCGCCAAGCACTTTGCCTAGTTAGAATGCCATCAATACTCTTTTGAATGTTTTCATTGCTACGTTTGATAGCTTCTATGTTGGCTGATTCTTGTGTAATATTGTCTTTAGTTTGTCTAATTTGTTCTTTAAGAGCTTCAGCTTTCTCACTTAACAGAGTAATACCTAGAAGTTGTTCAATGATCACTCGCTGATCATTGGCCCGCATACTTAAAAACGGTTCTGTATATGTGTTTAATGCAACAATGTGCTTGAACATGTCGTGACTCATGCCCAGAAGATCGTCTAAATCCTTCTGAGTTTCACGCATGTCGCCCTGACTGTCATCTGTTTCTTCAACATCTTGTGCTTGATCGTTGACAAAAAATTGCATGACAGTGGGTTTGCGTCCACGTTCAATACGATAATCTATTCCGTCTTTTTCAAAAGACAGAGTAACCAACATGTTTTTGTTGTTAATCTTGTTGATTAAGTTGTCTTTCTTGATATTAGTAAGTGCATTACCAAATAAAGCAAAACTCAATGCGTTGACAATAGTAGTCTTACCCGTACCATTACGGCTTCCGCTGTCGTCGCCGCCTTGATCTAAGTTTTCGCCTAGTACAAGTGTTAAATTTTCTTGTGCAAAGTTTACAGCCTGGGTTTGATTACCCACACTCATAAAGTTTTTAACTGTTAATTCTTTTAATTTTATTGTCATAGGCTGTTATAAATTGCTAGTAATGTATTTTTGTCGTAAGTATCACTGTCAATATTGACAATTTGACTAGATACAATTTGATCTACACTTTCAAATGCTTGTACATCTATGTTGGTATTGATTTCAACATCTTTCTTTTCAGCAATAAGTGTAAGTTCTCTAATGTCATAGTCTGCTACAAACTTTTCTTTGATAAAACTAGCTTCTTCATATGTGATATCTATGTCTAGTGTAACACGTAAATGTTGCTTGGGCAATATTATTTTGTCCGCTTCATCAATTAGTTGACTTAATTTAATAGTTCTAAAGGTAGGTTGTCCTGGCCAACTATGATATTCTGGAGTTCCTCCCCATTCTAAAGTCATCATTCCACGCTCGTCGTCCCATGCATCTGCATAATTGTGCGGAAATGCATTGCCAATATAGATCATATTGCCTTTTTGTTGACGTTTATGAAAGTGTCCGCTAAATCCTAGCTCATATTGTTTGAAACTATCTAACTGAATCTCTCCGTGATCCGGCATTTGCACCCATTGCATTCATGAAGAAGCTGGGGAGTTCGAAGTGTCCGAAGATGTATTTTCCGCCTTTTTTGCTAATGGATCTCCACTCTTCGCCAACCAACCACGGACAAAGGGTGACATCTCCAATAGTAGTAGGCTCGTGTACGACAGTGACACCAGGAATATACTTTCCAAATTCCACACTGTGTATGTCCCGCTTATCCTTGTAATATAAATCATGATTACCAGGAAAGAAATAGAAGTTATCAAACGCCTGCCCCAGCTTTTCCAGGGCCCTAAGGCTATAATCCATTGTAGTAATGTTAAGGCTATTACGATTATGATGCCAATCGCCCATAAAGATACCTGTATCACAACCTTCCTCCTTTGCTTTTGCAATGTACCAATCTACAAAGTCTTCACAGTCTTGGTTGTGTACACTACTGTTAGACTTTAATCCGAAATGAATGTCCGTAAAACAAGCTACTTTCTTAAACAACTGTGTCATTCTGTGTCCTCTGAATAACGTTTCAATGCCGCCGCATGTTCTCCAGCACCAGTTCTACTGTAGCTAGGATTCATACCATTAATTTCTAAGATATCGTCACGTATGTTTTGATTACGTTTTTCTGTGTTGATAACACGGACAAAACTATTAGTTACTGCCGCAGTAAAATAAGCAAAGGGGTTATCGCTTTTACTTTCATCAAATTGCAATCCGATCTGTGTTAATTGCAATATAGCCATACCTTTCATCTCATCGTTATAAGTATAACCTCGCACATTACCGCGAGTAGCATAGCGTTCGCATAGTTTAATCATCATACGTGCCAGGGTATTAGTGATTTGTCCAGCATCTTTATCAAACTTGCCCTTTTCTAAATCACCTTTCCAATGGCTTTTGCCTACACATATGAGTTTTTCTGGATCTTTATCATCAAACTTCCAATGTTGAAATGGTGGAAAGTTAACTTTGTCTCTATGATCAGCAAGACTTTTAGGATTTTTCTTACGTGTTCCATTTAATGGAATATGATCAAATGTCATAACACGGAATACAACACTGGTCTTTGCTATCTTTTTATAGTCAATTTCACAATCAGCTAATTTAATCTTTTCGCCAGCTTTCTTTCTTTGTTCAAAATCTTGTTGTCCCAGTCGTTTAGCCTGTACACGTTTGGCTTCTGCAATAGTTCTAACATTAATTTTGTCTAAACTGGGTACAATCAAATCATATTGATGATATTCTGGTTTGGTGAAACTACAATATGATGTTTTTGATCTATGTATTTCTAACAACATATCCTTGTTGTTTAAGTAATTTACTTTTGCTGTCATCCGGTAGAGTCCTCTAATAAGTTATTATAAACTACGCACATAATAAAGTCAAATAAATAATACATCAAAAGGAGTATTTTATTATGGCATTGGGTGATAGTCTTTCTCAATCGATTTCTAGCGCATCTGGTTTAATTGGAGCCGCGTCATCGGGCCTAAATACGCTTAGTGATTTATCGGGTTCTTTTAATCTAGCAGATAGCCTGTTAAACGGCACTGGACTAGCCGCGGGCGCAGAAGCAATTGGAGATATTGCAGGTGCTGTTTCAAGTTTTGGGGGCGATGCGGCCGCCAATGACTGGCGTGTAAGATTAAGTTTGGCCAACTGGACTAGCTTCAAAGGTAGCCCTGTGTTAAAACCATTAAAAGACGCTGGTGGACTCATTTTCCCTTATACTCCAGAAATAACAATACAAAGTAGTGCTTCATATAGCAAAATTGATACGGTACACAACAACTATACCTTTCAATCATTCAAAAGTAGCGACCCTGGATCGATAACAATTACTGCACCATTCAACGTTGAAGATGCTACACAAGGATTATACTGGATTGCCGCGGTTCATTATTTACGTAGCCTTACCAAAATGTTTGTTGGAAATGATCCAAAGGCTGGAAATCCTCCTCCTGTGGTATTCTTAAACGGGTATGGTAACTATGTTTTTAAGAATGTTCCAGTAGTAGTAACACAAATGTCAGTGTCATTAAATTCACAATGCGATTACATTGGCGTTAATGTAGTAGGAAGTGCCGCAGGAGAAATACAAGGTATTGCAGGAGGCATAGGCGGCCTTGCAGATACCATAGGCGGATTTGGAGATCCAGGAGGACTACTGTCCAGTGTAGCTGGTGGTATAAGTAGTGTAGCTGGAGCAGTTGGTAATATTGCTGGAGTTGCAGGATCGCTAGGCCTAGGAGGGCAAACTAGTGGTGGTGTAACACACGTACCAACTAAAAGTAGCTTTACTGTAACACTAGCACCTATCTATAGTAGAAATAGTGCTAAGAATTTTAGTCTTGATAGATTTGTTCAAGGCGGTTATCTAAACAGCCCATTCGGATACATTTAACATGGCCAACTATTCAAACACAAGTCCTTGGTATACTACAGAAGTCACAAATAATTATTTGGACGTACTGGCTATTCGACCTGTCAGTGCATCTGCAGACGATATTTTATATACAATAGATGCAAAATTTGCCTATCGCCCAGATTTATTAGCATTTGCTTTGTACGGAAATTCTAGCCTATGGTGGGTCTTTATGCAACGTAATATGGACGTACTTCAAGATCCTGTTTTAGATTTTGCTCCAGGCACACAAATTTATCTTTGCAAACTAAGTGAATTAACATCTGCGTTAGGACTATAACATGAGTGACTTTTCAAACCTAGTTGACTCTGCAACTACTTCAGTATCTAATGCCGCATCATCTGCTGTAGATTTTGTTAGTTCTGGAGTAGCAGGTGGATTATCTGCCATAGCAGGCGCTGCCGGTGGACTTGTTTCCTCGCTTACGTCAGGCATTAAACCATTAAGTGGAATCAAATTACCTTTAGCTAATCCTTTATTTGCCTATGCTAGTTACGATTATATTTTAGGCATTGCATCTATTACTAATGAACAGTTGAATAATCCAGATAAAGGTTATATGGGTAACACTTCCAAGTTTGATTGGATTTGTAAATCAGCTAACATAGATCCCGGCAACCGAGTACAAACTGCCTTTGGAAAATTTGATTTCTATATAGACAAATTAGAAATTAATTCTAGCATGGGCATGGAGGGTAACAGTTCGTCAAACATGCTGAACATGTCGTTTGATATCATCGAGCCTTACAGTATGGGTATTTTTTTAATGGCAATTGAAGAAGCCGCTTGGAAAAATAAGCATGACAATTATACAATGGCTCCGTATTTGTTAACTATTGATTTTAGAGGCAACACAGAAACAGGAAAAATTTCCACTATACCTCAAACTAGTAGAAAGATTCCTTTCAAATTTTTGAATATCGAAATGACAGTGAACGAACACGGGTCAGTTTATCATTGCGAATGTACAGCAGCCAACGGAGAAGCACACAGCGCACACAACAGTGAAATAAAAACTGATGTAAGTGTAAAAGGTATTACTGTACAAGAAGTTTTGCAAACAGGAGAAAAAAGTTTGCAAGTGGTTATCAATCAACGACTAAAAGATCAAGTAAAAAAAGGTATTGTAAAAACTCCTGATCAAATTTTTATTCTTTTTCCCAAAGATATTTCTTCTTCGGCAGCTGGATCAACACAGTCAAAGGGTGAAAATTCGTCTGGAGCAACTATATCTACATCAACAATGTCTGCAATCACACAGCAATTACATTTGGTGCAAAGCAAAGTTCCAGGCAACAATACATTTGTACAAGATCCTGCCAATGTGAACGAACTTGGCAAAGCCAAAATGGGATTTAGCGACACTAGAAAAGGTGATGCACCTGTGGGCAAAGACAACAAGGTAATTGACAGTAAAGGCAATGTTATACGCAGTAACAATACTGTAGATCCTAAAATTAGTGACATTAGGTTTAGCCAAGATACTGATATACCAACAGCAATAAATCAAGTATTGTTAAACAGCGAATATGCATCCAGCGCACTAGGCGAAGCACAAGTAACTAAAGACGGTATGAAAGTGTGGTGGAGAATTGACACACAAGTTTTTATTGTCAGCGATAATTCTAATGAAAAAACTACAGGTAGACAACCTAGAATTATAGTGTACAGGGTAGTGCCCTATGAAGTACATTCTACTAAACTTATGGCACCTAATACAAAAGCTTCAGGGTTTACTGAACTTAAAAAACAAATTGTTAAAGAATACAATTACATCTATACTGGAAAAAACGTTGATGTTATAAGATTTAATTTAAGTTTCAAAACTTCTTTTGCAGCCATAATGGGAGCAACGGCAATAGATCAAACAGCCGATGCAAAATTAGCCGACTCAGACAGTGCCGCAGAACCTAAATTAAATAATTCTAATCCTTTGCCAGATGGACAAAAAGCTCAAAAAGGAACAGTTCCGTCACAAGTTAGATATACTGGCACTAAAACAAAATCAGATAACAAAGGCGGCGGTGGACTTGAAACTCCTAATACCCGTGCGGCTAGACTATTTCACGATGCTGTAAATGATCAGTCAGCCATGCAACAGTTAGAGATGGACATAATAGGCGATCCTTACTATATTGCACAAAGTGGCAACGGCAATTATACAGCTAAACCAAGTCAATACAAAAATCTCAATAGTGATATGACTATTAATCATCAAAATGGAGAAGTGCATATCGTTATTAATTTTAGAACACCAGTTGATTTGAATCAAGCTACTGGTTTATATGACTTTGGAAAAAGTACAAAGAGCGCACCTGTATTAATGTGGAGTGGATTTTATCATCTATTAACTGTTACAAGCAAATTTGCTGGCGGACAATTTACACAAACGCTTAAAGGCAATCGTGTACCAAGTCAGGAATTCAAAGGTACCGGTTCTGCATCAAATACATTTAACGTTAACGTTCCAGAAAAAGCCAAAGTACAGGAACCATCTAAATGATGAATGAAGATTATTCCTCACAAGGAACGGAACCAAAACCAGGCCCGTTTTTAGCAAAGGTTGTCAGCAATCTTGATCCTACCTACATGGGTATCCTTGAAGTTGAAATTTTAAGACCCGTAGGATCAACTGATAGTGAAACACAACTACATCAAGTAAAATATCTAAGTCCTTTTTATGGCGTAACCAGTGTAGATTTTACTGGACCTAATAATGATTATCAGGATACACAAAAAAGTTACGGCATGTGGATGGTACCACCTGATGTAGGTACTATTGTCATGATAATGTTTGTCAACGGAGATCCTAAGCGAGGTTACTGGTTAGGGTGTGTAATTGATGACACAATGAATTTTATGATTCCAGGTTTGGCTGCCACACAACAAGTAGTGGGCGGTGCAATAGACACCAATTACGGCAGTGCTAGTCGAGTGCCAACTTCTGAATATAACAAAGCGGCTCCAGACAGTGCCACTACAGGAGATCCTGAAAAAAATCTCAAACCCGTTCATCCCTTTGCACAGATACTAAAAAACCAAGGATTGTTGTTAGATGACATTCGTGGAATTACTACCAGCAGTGCTAGAAGAGAAAGTCCTAGTATGGTATTTGGTATTAGCACTCCTGGCCCAACAGATAAGCAAACAGATGCAAAACGTGCAGACGTTGGTAAAGCAGAGTGGAAAAGATTAAATGCTCCAGTAAGTAGGCTGGGCGGTAGTACATTTGTTATGGATGATGGAGATGCCAACTGGCTTAGAAAAAAAGCTCCTACGGATGGTCCTCCAGAATACGCCAGTATTGATAATGGTGATACAGACGGCGATGTTACAAAACCTGCCAACGAACTAATTAGGTTACGTACAAGAACTGGTCATCAGATATTAATGCATAATACTGAGGATTTAATTTATATTACCAATAGTCGAGGCACTGCTTGGATAGAATTAACCAGTGATGGTAAAATAGATATCTATGCTCAGGACAGCGTAAGTGTTCATTCTAGTAACGACTTAAATTTTTATGCTGATCGAGACATTAATTTTGAAGCAGGCCGCAACGTTAATATCAAAGCCGCAGAAAGATTTCAATCAGAGTCGGGCAAAGATTATAATGTGATTGTCGGAGGCGATGGCAAACTTACTATTACTGGAAAATATGATGTTCATACTGGCTCTAGTAACAAATTTACATCAGGCGGAGATACGCATATCATGGCAGCCAATACTGCCATCGATGGCGGTAACATTAATTTTAATTCAGGTGTTGCAACCAGCGCAGCCAGTGCAACTGCATTGTCTACCATAGACAATCCAACAGAAACTGACGGTACAACAATTACAAGTATAATGGCTCGAATACCAACTACAGAACCTTATCCGCACCATGAAAATCTAGATGGGTCTTTGTTTAAGCCTGATGCTACTGATAGGGAAAAAGCCTCAGCTATCAGTGTTCCAAAATCTTGGAAAACATATACATCTTCGTCAGATACCTTCTTAAAAGGAAACAATTGATATGACCATTTATACTGTTCCACAATTACCACAAAATCAACCTAACAGCCCTGTCAAAACACAGTTCTACAGGGGCTTCAGTACTGTTAGCAAAGATACACAAAATTATGCACTATACGATTTTGCACTTATCAAGCAAGACTTGTTGAATAATTTCTTTGTAAGAAAAGGTGAACGTTTGATGCAACCTGAGTTTGGATCTATAATCTGGGATCTACTGTTTGAGCCATTGACACCTGATGTACAAAATGCAATATTAGAAAATGTTAACGAGATTTTTAACAGTGATCCTCGTGTTCAGGCAACAAATATTTTAGTTACACCTTATGATAATGGCATACAAATACAATGTGATTTGAAATATTTTCTATACAATTTGCAAGAATCTATACAATTGAAATTTGATCAAGACAACGGTCTGCTAGGTCCGGCATAAAATACGCACTTAATTTGTTTCAATAAATACAAGTACTAGGAAAAAATAATAAGGCATCACATGGTTGTTTTTTAGCCATTTGATAG